>Ga0307475_10000213_pt1 | contig 35611 bp, 50 predicted proteins | sample atmos_gasesECM1C_FD_203317 | JGI IMG/M metagenome (GOLD analysis project Ga0307475, IMG submission 203317) | Hardwood forest soil microbial communities from Morgan-Monroe State Forest, Indiana, United States - atmos_gasesECM1C_515 | ecosystem: Environmental > Terrestrial > Soil > Temperate... | reverse complement strand
ATCAGGACGATAATGATTTCCTGCAAAGTCAGTATATCTACAGTGAAAAGGGCTATTTGGTTACTTGAGGAAGAGGGTATACTTCTGAGGGAAACGAGAATGATTAGTTACAAGTACAATCTATCCAATATCTACCATATTCATCCTGACTATCAAAAGAAGATAAAATATCTCATCGCTTTTTTAAGAACAGCATCTGATATTTACAATGAAAAAAGGGTTAAAAAACAGGCTCTTTTATCATCTACTGGAATCTTGAACCCCATATTAATTAATATGAAATATAATATTACAAAACTACGTAATATTAATAAAACTACGTTACTACATTTACTACAGCTACCTATGGTAAATAATCTACAGATAGTAAGAGAGCAAAAAAAGGATAAAAAAATGAGCGATCTTGAATTCACCCCAGAACAGTACTCCTATTTCCGGCAATACCCTAAGTCTATTTTCGATAAATCGTTATCTATATACCACAGAAAGATGGCCAATGGTGGTGTTTTTAATGGGGTATCGTATTTTATGGCAACATTTAGAGCACTTGCAGCTAAATCTAAACCCAACGTAAACTCTCAAAATATCCCCTCAACGGGAAAGCAGGATGGATACGAACAAGCAGATTATTCAAAACACGAACAAAATCAAACTCAGAAGAAAGTTTATTACAATCCTAGTCCAATGACTGACCGAGACAGAAATCATTCAGTGTCATCGAATTTTGATAACTCTAGAGACATGGAACTAGCAGTCCACACCAAGCCAAATATGTTTAATAAGATTATGGCTGAAGCTTTCTGGGAAAAATTAACCCAAGACGAAAAGAGAGTTTTGATGCAATCTATACACGTTGATTGTAACTGTAGAAGTTAGGTAATGAAATATTATGTCAAAAATTAGGACGTGTTGAATGGCAAAAGGACCGAGAATGCTTTCTTCAAAACGAAAAACTATGGAAAGCCCCGCCCCTATACTAGAAAAGATCAAGCTGACTAGCAAAGAAATCAAAACTTTTAGGAAAGAATACTATGAAGATATGTTCAGTTATAGACTATGGCCTATTTCAGATGATTATTTAGAGTTCTGCGCAGATGAGTGGGTGCATTATGCAAAAGATAATGATGATATACTCTGTTTAGATGAGTATAGATTGCAGAAGGGAATAGATAAAAACACCTGGGCTGACTGGTTAAAGAGAAATACAAAGCTAGCGAGAGCACAGGAGTTTGTGAGAGATCTATTGGCTGTTAGAAGAATGCGAGGAGCTCTTAAGGGTAGTTTGTATTATGGAGCAGTTAGTATCGAGCAACCCTTTTATGATGATAGACATAGAGAGTTAGCAGAATGGCGAGCGAAGTTGAATAGTAAAGATGACAGAGCGACTGGTAATATTACAGTAGAGATACAGCAGTATCCAAATAGCTTGTTGGTTCCTGAAAAGAAAGATGATAACGAATGATTGTAGAATATTTTATTCCTGGAAAACCTATTGCCTGGATTCGTCCTGGCAATAGAAAGGGAAGATACTATGATACTCAGAAGGATGAGAAGCTTGTTGTGGGATTACAGTTAATTAAACAGCATGGTGATAATCCTAAGTTTCAGGGGGCAGTTGAAATTAAGCTCGTTTTCTCTTTTGGGCTTCCTAAAATTGGAAAAGAAATAAGCACGTATTCTATTCCCATGTATACCAAACCAGACTTAGATAATCTCGTTAAATTTTATTTAGATGCGATAACAGATACGGATAAGATTTGGAGTGATGATCGACAGGCTTATTGTATAAGCTCTCAAAAATTATGTGTTTCTGGCATGAGAATAGGAACATATATAATTATTACTGATGAAATATCTATTCAATAAAGCAAAGATCCCCATCCTAGAAAGAATGGGGCATCTTTATGAAGCATTGAGGGACAAGGGATTCCCTTTGGAGAGAGTTGTTGTCACTATAGCAACCCGTACCGTTTTGTCACGGGTTCGTTCAATCAGTTCGTGACGTTTTGTCACACACTCATCATGTCTTATTGTACAAATTTGAATCGATTTTCAATAAATCTCATTTCATCCTGAATGCAGTTTTTAGTAATTTAGGCGTGGATTACTTTTTTCAGAAATTTTTCTCTTTTCTTTTTTGAAAAACCCTCTATGGTGAGTTGTGTCGATTGCTATTTTTGTGATGCTAAAACAGTAACAATTGCGACAAAATATATTATAAATTTTATTCATGTAAGGAACTGTATGAATAACAAATTTCTATCTATTTCCCTCCTATCGTTATTATCTATTTCTATTTCAGCATGCCAACCATCAGCTGAAGAATTCGAAAGCATGAAAGAACAGTTGGCTATGGCAAGAGTTAATGCTCGAAAATCTATGCTTAATGGTCATGTTCGTCCGCAACAACGTTTATTATCACAATTAAATACAGATCCTGTTGCAGCTAAGATGATTGGTGAGGCAGTTGTTAACGCAGTTGTTACTAAAGTTGTTGATGTTGTTTGTAATGCTGTTGAAAAAGCAATTACACAAGAGCCTGCATCTACTCCATCTCCGTATGTACCTACTACTCCTCCAACTCCACCTGCAAATAAAAAATAATTAGATAGTATACTATGAATATAAGAGATATGTACGCAAAGTATAATACTAAATCCATGCTCCTCCATGGATTGATTATTGGACTTATAATGGTGCTTTTAAAGCGTATTGGCTTTAAACATGTTGATGAGTGTTATTATCTTTTGTTGTTGATATGGGTTATTACTAATCTAGCTATTATTTATATAAGAAAACAAAAATAGTATGTACGAAAAAGAGCTGAGATACATGAACTACATAATAGTAACTTGTCTCTGTCTTATAATCTGTGCTATATGTTATTTTTGTAAATTTATTGCGAAATTATAACGAAATAATTACGAAATTATTAGGATTTGAAATGAAATTAAAAGTAATAGTATTATCTTCTTTTATGTGTGTATCTATATATGCGCAAGAGCCTAAATTTGCTAAAACAGGTTTAGGTGATGATGGAGTTTCAGCGGCAATATCTGCTGTTGTTCCTGAGGAGGTATCAAGACCGTTGGGTTTTTTCGCAGCATTTACTCAATCTTTTCAAAAAGATGGAGATTTAAAAACTGCTATTGGTATGGGTATTGGATTTTTAATAAGAGAAGCGCTCAAAGACGAAGCTAAAAAAGAAATGATGAAACATGTCGCTTCTTTAAAGTCAAAGTTATCTTCACAGCCAGAAGAAAAGAAAGAAAAATTGTTAGCTAAATAACTGAAAGAGGAGAGTAGCATTTGAATATAAATGTCGAGACGAGGATAAAGCTCGATAAGTTCACTCCTCGGGACTATCAGCTTCCTATCCTCGATGCGATAGAAAACAAGGGGTATAAGAAAGTGTTAGCTATTCTACCTCGGCGCGCCGGTAAGGATATGACTGCATTTCAACTTTGTATTCGTCAGTGTATAAAAAAAGTTTGTACTATCTATTATATATTCCCTACTTATTCTCAAGGCAAAAAGATTCTCTTTGATGCTGTTGATTCTAATGGTTTTAGGGTATTAGATTATATACCTAATGAATTAGTAGAATCTAAAAACGCTCAAGAAATGAAAATAAGGTTTAAAAATGGGTCGCTATTTCAAGTCATCGGATCAGATAATTATGATAGCCTTGTTGGTACAAATCCTTATGGTATTGTATTTTCTGAGTGGGCTCTGCAGAACCCTTTTGTCTATTCTATTTTAAGGCCAATTCTAGCTTACAATGGAGGATGGTGTCTCTTTATTACAACTCCAAGAGGTAAGAATCATGTATTCGAAATGTATCAAATAGCTTTATTATCTCCGGATTGGTTTGTATATAGGCTTACTATAGAAGATACCAATCATATTTCTCTTGCTGAGATTGAAAAAGATAGACAAGACGGAACAATGAGTGACGATCTGATAATGCAAGAATACTATTGCTCATTTGATATGGGAGTAGAGGGCGCATATTATGCTAAGTATCTCGATAAAATGCGTATTAATAATCAAATAGGATTGACTCCATGGGAACCGGCATTCAAAGTTCATACAGCTTGGGATCTTGGAGTAAGGGATAATACTAGTATCATATTCTATCAAACAATTGGTCAATCGATACGTATCATAGATTGCTATGAAAAGAGCAAAGAAGGTTTAGAGCATTACGCTAAAATTCTTCAACAAAAACCATATACGTATGGAAAACATATGGCTCCACATGATATAGCTGTGCGAGAATTCGGCTCAGGTATGACCAGGCTGGAGAAAGCAAAGCAGTTAGGTATAAGCTTTACTGTTACACCAAATCTTTCAATAGAAGACGGAATTGAGGCAGTTAGATCTACTTTGAGTAAAGTTTGGATTGATGAAGTAAAGTGTGCTCCACTTATTAAATCACTAGAGAACTATAGACAAGAATTTGATAATAAAAAGAAAATATATATGCCAAGACCTCTTCATAACTGGGCCTCACATTTTGCGGATTCTATGAGATATCTATGCGTATCATTGTCGAAGACAAAAGATGGATTGAGTGCTGAAGATTTAGATAAGCGATACAATGAGGCTATGTATGGTAATCAGCATAATTTTCCAAGAATGTTTAGGGATTAGAGAGGTGTATCCATTCCATAAAAATCCTTATCAAAGAGCTAAATATCATAAGAGAATGAAAGAAAAGTATATGCAAGAAAATAATAATCCTATTATTCCGCCAGTAATATCTCCTGGAGATTATAATATTACTTACAACGAAAAATATAGTCTTGAAAAACTAAAAACATTAGATACTTACAAGTTCTATAAAAGCATAGCATTTGATTCTGTTATATTTTTATTTATATTTTTTTTAGTATATAAGTTTTTAAAATGGGGATCTCTTTGTTTGCAGGAAGATAAAATAAGGGCAAAAATAGAAGATCTTTCTAATATACTTGCGTGTATAAATAGAGAAGAGTATGGAAATTTTGGAAATAGAAGTAATTATGATGTTAAGGATGCTATTAAGAGAAGATATCTTGACGATCTTACTTCCATTTACTACTTTTTGCTTAGATATGAAAAGAAAGCAGTTAGGTATGATAAATACTGTATTGACTCTCTTATTCAAGCAAAAAAAATTATAGATAAATATAAGGATTAATAGAGGAGATAAGTAATGAAAGTAGAAAAAAAGAAGATGAGCTATGGAGATCTTGAAGAGCATGTTATTGATTGGTGCGTAGATAGAATACAAGATATGCGTGATACCATTGATGAAATAGAAGATGATCAAGACATTCCTAAAGAACTAAAAAATAATGTTTATTACGATCTTTCCAAAAGAATAGAACATATAGTTAATCTTATGGAACCATTACGACATGATAATGAAACGCTTGTTGAATGGTGCATTAGTTTTGTAAATGAATATGATGATTATCATAATTCATAACATAATATTGCAAACAAAATAAAATTTATCCTACACTATGACCAGATGTCATCTCGTTATAGATTATTTAGGAGAAATGAATGCTTTTCCCCCAACTTGGCCCTCAATATTACGATGAAAAGGATAAAGGTATATTGTCGCGTATGGAAGCGGCTTATGCCGAATCTATAACTATAAATCAAAGCTTCTGGGGTGAGGCGGATACCGATACACGTTTCGTAGCAGGTGATCAGACACTTTGGAATGATATATATGGAAATCTTCCTGCAAATCGTAGGCGACAATTCAATTTTAATAGAATACAGCGCATTATTAATATGATAGATGGACACCAGCGCAATAATAGGAAGTCTACTATTGTAACTGGGGTTGAAAATGCTGATAATGATACTGCTGATCAATTTAGTAAAGTATTGCTATGGGTTCATTCGCAAGAGGGGGTCCTAGAGACAATATCAGACTCTTTTAGGGGGAGTCTGATATCTGGTATGAACCTACTTCAGGTCTGGATGGATTATCGACAGGATCCTGTTAATGGAAATATTAAAGTTGATAACTGTTCATACAATAGCTTCCTCATTGATCCATTTTTCCGTAAAAAAGATTTATCCGACTGCAATTTCATTTGGAAACGATCATACTTAACAAAAAGAGAATGTGTTTCACTTATTCCCGATAAAGCAGAACAAATTGTTTCATTAGAGCCCCTATCTAATCGTGATGGCAAGTTTCAGTTTCAACCTGAAACGTATAATTATGGCATGAGAAATCTACTTTCTTATGATGAATATTATTATCGTGATTACAGAAATCAAAAGATGCTTGTTGATGCACAAACTGGCGAGACACAGGAGTGGCGCGGTCAGGATGAAGATAGATTAAAATTATTCTTAAAAAAGTATCCAAGCGTTAGCGTTATAGAAGCTGAGATCCCGACGGTTAAATTGGCCATAGTAGTTAATGGTAGAGTTATGTATGATAATCCACAACCTATGGGATTAGATAGATATCCATTTGTTCCCGTTATGGCTTATTATTATCCAGAACTTCCATATTTCCCATGGCGTATTCAAGGAGTAGCACGTGGTCTTCGAGACTCTCAATATCTTTATAATCGTCGTAAAGTTATTGAGCTTGATATTATGGAGTCACAGATAAATTCTGGTTGGATATATAAAGAAAATTCTTTAGTTAATCCAAAAGATGTCTTTTTATCTGGTCAAGGTCGTGGACTTGCTTTAAAAGATGATGCGCAAATGACTGATGTTCAGCAAGTTATTCCTCCTGCAATACCACCTTCCATGATGGAAATATCTAAGATGCTTGGACAAGAAATATCTGAGATCTCAGGAGTTAATGAAGAGTTGCTGGGATCTGCTACTGATGATAAAGCTGGTATATTATCTATGCTTAGACAAGGAGCAGGTTTAACAACATTGCAAATTCTATTCGATAACTTAGATTATGCTCAGAAGCAGATTGGTAAGATTATGATTGATCTTATACAAACAAATTTCACACCGGGTAAAATCAAAAAGATTTTAGAGGGAGAAGAACCAACACAACAATTTTACAATAAGGCGTTTGGAAAATATGATGCCGTTGTTGAAGAAGGTCTTAACACTACTACCCAGAAACAAATGCAATTTGCCCAACTCTTGCAGCTCAGAGAAGCCGGTATTCCTGTGCCGGATAACATATTACTTGAAGCCTCTACTATGCAAAACAAAAAACAACTCATAGAATCAATAGCACAAGAAAGACAACAGCAAATACAAATACAACAACAGCAACTACAAGTTCAAATGGAACTACAACAAGCGCAAACAGAACTTGCTCGCGCACGTGCAGTTGCTGATCAAGGTCTAGGATTAGAACGAGTAAGTCGCGTTGAAGAGAATCATGCTCTTGCAATAGAACGTAGAGCTCAAGCGGTTCGTGATGAAGATGCTGGATTGTTGGATAAAGTAAAAGCGTTAAAAGAAATTGAACATTTAGATATTGCACATTTAGAAAAATTGGTAGCATTATCTCAGGCGCTCAGAACTAATACTTCAGAAACGTCTGGCGGTAAAGCAGAAAGTAAAAAAAAGGGTATTGAGAGTTTACTTGCTTCGCAAATTAGTAATGAGCAAGCTCCACAAACTAGTATATAAAATATTGAAGATCATTTAAAACCTTGCTATAGTTCATAATATGAAAAATTTATTAGGATTTAAAAATGATTTTTTAGAAGTTATTTCTTATTATGGAGAGAGATATAGTGGAATTCATTATTGGAATTGTAAATGTAAATGTGACAATGTAATTACAAGGTCTACATATGAAATTTTATCTCTAAAGATAAAGTCATGTCGTAAGTGTTGCATTAAGAAAAATTATAAACATGGATATTTATCAAATAAAATTATTATAAAGCCTCATGGTTTATCAAATCGACATCCTCTATATCAGGCATGGAATAACATAAAGCAAAGATGTTATAATAAAAAATGTCCTGGTTATAAAAATTATGGTGCAAAAAATATTATTTTATTTGATGGATGGATAAATGATTTTAAGTCTTTTTATGATTGGTGTATTGAAAATGGATGGGAAAAAGGATTAGCAATAGATAGAATTGATCCATTTAAATCATATACACCTTATAATTGTCAATTTTTAACTAAGTCCAATAATAGTAAAAAAGCTATACAAGATCGTAAGAAAAAAAATATTAATTTATATTAATTTTTTATGGTATGGTATTTTTGTAGTTAGACGTTTTACCGTTGTCCTGCTACCTAAGGCGTCGGGACAGTTTCTATATCGAAGGAGCCAACCATGGCAAAAAAAAGACATCATCATAGCATGCATCATGAAAAACATGAGTCAATGCATAAACCATCACATCATTCTCGTTATAGAGAAGGGTATTATGATGGTCCTGAAATGCGTAGATCTCAAGAGATGCAAGATGCAGGAATGATTCGTGAGAATCCAGCAGCTATTGCTAATATGCCACAAGAAGTTATGATCAAGCCTTGGCCAGATGGCGGAAGCTATATGCCAGAACATCTTGATGATACTATCTCTGGAATCAATCGTCAGGTTGAGCTTGATGATAGCAAGCGAAATATGCATTTGGTCCCTAAAAAGGTCTAAAAAGGGTCTTATTATGGTAGATATGATTGAAATATTTCATGCTGCTGCAAGGGTCAAAAAACAAGATCCACGTCGGCATCAAGAACGAGTTGATTTTAATATGATCAGAGAAGATAAATCTGCAATGGCTAATCTTCCAACAAAAGCACAACATCATGAATTTCCTAAAGATGGCGGATATTTTTTGCCTGAATGGGATTAATTATGCCACAAATGCCAAGACTTAAAGGAAAAGGCGTCAAGATTGCCTATGCTATTCTTGGAATTCCTGGAAATTTGCAGAAAGAATCGCCAAGAAAGAATAAAGTCATAGAAAGAACTTTGATCTTTGACGAAACTTCTCGTGTTAAGTAAATTCTTCAAACACACATATCGACTGGGTATAGTTACAACCGCTATGCCCAGTTATAGTATGAGGATACAATGCCTATATTGAAAAAAAGCGCTCCTAAAAAAGCAAAAAGAAAAAGAATGAAAGAAGAAATGGAAAAGTTTAAAAAAGGTGAGCTTCATTCAGGAAGCAAAAAGGGCCCTAAAGTTACTAATCCTAAACAAGCCATTGCAATAGCTTTGTCTGAATCAGGACAATCAAAAAAGAAGAAAAAAGATAAGAAAGAAAAAAAAGAGCATGCAAAAAAGAAAGCTCACAAAAAGCCAATGAAAAAATGCATGTATAAAAGTAAGAAATAAATTCTCATCACTACTCTCCTTTTTATTTATTCCCGGCTCTACGTCTCCAAACGCGTAGAGCCCTTTTATTGTAATATTTTAATATTTTGGATATGTTCTAATTCATGGAAAAAAAAGAAACAATAGGATCAGTATCGTTACAATTATCAGAAAAGTCTCTTGAGACTAATTCAGCCATCGAACAGATGCAGGAACAACTTTCTGAATATGATAAAAGCCTTTTTGAATGCATAGAAAATTCAAAAAACAAATATCCTGGTACATTTTACGTAGTAGTAATTACAAAAAGAGAACGGTTAATGCCGAATGTTTTTAGGCAATATTTCTTTTCTCGGCATACTTGTCCTTCTCCAGATTGGGATCAGGCAGTGTATAGATGGAGTAAGGGAGATAAGATTGATTTCTTATGGGTAATTCCTGCTAAAACTACTTGCGAAGAGATGCTTTTGAATAAATCATTAGTTCCTGAAGATCAACGTCATCTTATGATGTCAGTTCAATCGTTATATGATGGCAGTTTATTAAGAGCAGCAAAAAAATTAAATAATGAGAAGGAAGAATATGAGCTTCGAAATTAAATATGATAATGAAGGGCAACCAATAAGATCTCCAATGCCACAATTTTCTGAGACTGAAGTACAAACAGCTCCTGAAGTAGAACAAGTCGTCGATAATTTGTCGGCAACTGAAGTACCAGAAGATAATAGTGTAACTGTCGACAATGTGTCGGCAGATGAAAAATCTGATAACGCTTCTGTCAGAAAATCTACGCCGCAAGAGTCATGGAGAATACTCAGAGAAAAGGCTGAAAAGGCTGAACAAAGAGCTCAAGAATTAGAAAGAGTTATAGCGCAATCTTATAGAAGAGAAAAAAAAGAGCATATACCTGAAGAGCGAGTACATGAAGAAGATCTATCAATTAACCTTGAAGATGATTCTTTAGTCGAAGGTAAGCATCTGAGTAAAGTAGATAAGAAAATACGTAAACTAGAGCAGAAATTAGCTCAATATGAGCAGAATGCAAATCTATCGTCTGCTGAATTAAGACTCAAATCTCAATATCCTGATTTTGATCAAGTTGTCTCTGAAGAAAATCTTGCTAACTTAAAAGCTACATATCCTGAAATTGCTCATACTATCAATACTTCTACCGATCTCTATTCTAAGGCTGTATCTGCATACACAATGATTAAGAAATTAAATATAGGTGATGATTCTTATATTGTAGAGCAACAAATGGCAAAGAAAAATTCTGTTAAGCCAAAGTCGCTTGCTAGTATTTCCCCTGCGCAAAGTGATAGTCCATTATCAAAGGCAAACGCTTTTGCAAACGGGGTTTTAACTGATGAGCTTAAAGCATCTATGTTAAAAGAGATGAACGCATATAGAAATAGATAAAAAAATAAGTTATTATAAGTTGATTTTAATTTTGACTTTTACATGACTGGAAAGTATATGTTTCTTCACGGTTTACATATACTTTCCATGAGAATCACTGTTACTAGGGTACTACTTGAACGCATACATTTAGTACCCTAGTAAGCCAAGCTTACTTTTAGGGTGTGAGGAAGTTGTCTAGCGGCGCTTCCTCATTTATTTTTTTTATTATATAGTCTTTTTAGCGTAATTCAGGAATTCGCTATTCCTAAAAAACCTATCGAACGCAAATCGGATTCGTTCACCGAATGACGTAATGTCTGCCTCGTCAGCTGTGTTAATAAAATAATTATTACACGGAGAAAAGTTATGGCAATAACCACAACTTCTACGTTGCCTGCACCAGTTCAGCAAAGTTTCAGTTATAAACTTCTGAGCGTGCCGGTACCAAATATGATCCACAAGATTCCGGCAATGAAAAAAAACATGCCAAGGAACGGTGGTACAACTTTACGTATGAGAAGATATAATCCTCTCAATACAGCTATGGTTCCATTGGGAAATAGCGGTATTACTCCCCCTGCACAAAATTTAACTGCAGTTGATATCGACGCGGTGATTTCATTTTACGGTAAAGGTGCCGTAACAGTTCATTGACAATGACCTATGTTCAATTGAACGAGCAGGTTAATAAATAGTGATCTTTGAAATTTCTTGGTTTTGAGGCAATAGCCTGCTTTAAATCCGCTCTAATTGACTTGGAAGCCCTAACGTAAAGTCGAGGGTGACAGGGGCGAAGATATCAGCCTAACTTGTTTAATTCTTTACATTGTAACCAAAGTTCTTTTCTTTTATTAAGGACTTCATTTGTAACATTCCATCCAGTTTTACCTACGGTTTCTCTGTATTGTTTAACAATTAAAGCTTGTTGTTTTTTTATGAATAAATATGGAATAAGTTGATCTAATGTTTTTTCCAAATTTTCTCCAAAAATATGCCATCTATAGCATATTTTTCTTTTTTCAATTTTCTTTCGTTGATTATAGGATCCTCCAAAAAAATGTAATAAAAGTTCCATAAGATTTTTATTGGTATTTATTACAGTAAGTCTACAGACATAATAAGATTTGGGACGACCTTTCGTAGGAGATAAATGTTCTATTCCAATAGATCCTTCTCCATCAATTATTCCAGCTAAGTAGCTTAATTTAGCTATTTTTTCTACAGTATTTGTATCTAATTTAAAATTCATAAAACTCCTATTTATTGTACGCATTTACCATAAATAGTATATCACGCTGAGAGACTAAAGCGAGTGGAAATCGAAAGATTAAGCGATAGTCCGAACTTACGAGGAAACCGTAAGAGATAAACAGAAATGCTTTGTCCCCCATATGGGAGTAACAAATTGTACCCTACAAAATCAAGATCCTGTTCTTAATGAGTGTGCTGCTCGTCTTGGCGTGTCACTTCGTCAAACAGAAGATCAATTGACTCGTGATATGCTTGCCGCAACTGCTTCATTTATCAATTGTGTTGGCGGCCAAAATGGTGATAATCCAACTGAAATTACACGTTCAGATGTTGATGCCATTGTAAGAGCTTTATTGAATAATAATGCTTATACAATTATGGATAACATTGAAGGTGAAGATAAGTTTGGTACAGCGCCAGTTCGTGATGCTTACTTTGCATTATGCTCAACACAATTAACTGGTAATTTGGATGCTGTTGCAGGATTTATTCAAAAGAACCAATATCCATCTCCAATGAATGCATTGCGTTCAGAGTGGGGATCAATCGGAAATTTGAGATTCTTAATCTCTAGTATTGGTTCATTTATTCCTAATTCTTCTTCATCAGGACAGAACGTATACAATATCTTCTGTGTTGGTATGGAAGCATATGCATGTATTGAGCAAGATGGATATAGCGCAAGCTTTATTTACAGACCACCAATCTATGATGGTCCATTAGCGCTTAATGCGAGTGTTGGATATAAGTTCGCAGAAGTTCCACGCATAACCAATGACTTGTGGGTGTTGAACCTACGAGCTACATTAGCATAAGGAGATAACAATGGACGGAACTATTCTTAGTCAAGGCTCATTTGTTGCTTCTTCTGTTGGATTATCTAACCCTAATCCAGGAAATGCTGAAGTAGGACAATCTAATGCCGCTTATATTCAAATACCATCCAATGCTGATTGGATGATTGTTCGTAATGTAACTCAATCAGGAACAGCAGGAACAAGCGGTGCATATTTTAATGGTGTTGCAAATGCTTATCCTGGTGTAGAGTATTATTGGCAACGAGGCATGCCAGTAGGCGCTGCGATTGTTAAGTATTATGGAAATGGATCTGCTGTTATAAATGGCGATACTTTTGCAGCTGGTGGTGGATTTACTTTATATGATCCATCTGGACAAAGTGGTTCATATGCAGCTCCTAATGTGAGCAATCCTGTTGCAACTACTGCAACTACTAATGCTACAAGACCAGTTGTGTCTACCGGTAATACAGCAGGTTTATTTGTCGGCGCTGTAGTAAGATTGAATTCTACTGCACAAACTGACGTTAATGGTGTTGATATGGTTGTGAGCGCTGTTACGGCAAATACAAGTTTCGAACTTTTATTTGCTTCTAACGCACTTGCGACAGCGCCTGGCGTCATTGGTGGAGCTGGTTTCTATCGTATTGTTAATACACAGCCGTTATATTATCCTCGCAATAGATATGTTACCAACGTTAGTCAAGCTTCTAACGCTGTTGTAAGCACTTCTGTAGCGCATGGTATGACTCCAGGTCAAGAAATTCGTTTCAATATTCCTGGTGTTGGAGCTGCTAATTCAGGCATGGTCCAATTAAATGGTCTTAGTGCGATTATTCAATCTGTTGTTGATGATTACTCATTTGTTATCAATGTTAATACATCTTCATTCAGTGCGTTTGTATGGCCTACTGCTGCGCAAACTCCATGTTCATTCCCAATCATGATTCCATTTGGCGAAGATACAGCAACTGCTCTATCAAGCAATTTGGCGCAAGTACCGTCTGTTGGTGGTGTTCAAATCTTTGGATCCCAATCAGGAATTCTTGCCGATGCAACCGTTAATACCGGTTATCTTGGTATGATTCTTGGTAATGGTGGCGTAGGAACAATTCTAACTACACCGGTTTTAGGTCCTTCTGGATCTATCTCTTGGTCTGCTGGAAACGTTGCTACCGGGGATTTAATGTTCTGGGTTGCAGGTAAGTCATCTTACGGCGGATTATAATATAGTAATAATAAGGGGAGAAGCGCTTCTCCCCGCTCTCTATAGAAAGGATAAAAATGTCAGATGTCACAGTACACGATACGACCAATGCGCAAGTACACCAAGAGAAAGCCGCTAAACCAACAAAAAAAAGCCTTAAATATCTTCGGGACAGAGACCGGGAAATGGTACGAGGTATCTTTAGATTCTATGAAGTGCCTGGGGGTACGCTTTCTTTCTCTTTTAGGAAGTATAAAGAAGATGATATCGAAAACTATACCCTACAAGATGAAACGATATACACCTTACCGAGAGGAGTAGCTCATCATCTATCAAATAATATCTGGTATCCTGAGCATCAATATAAAATGGATGAACATGGTAAGCCACAAGCTATGGTTATGAAAAAACGTCGACGATGTTCTTTCTCGCCATTGGATTTTATGGATGCTGCAGATCTTAATGAATTAACGCCTTCTAATATAGACGTCGTTACGGTATTGAAATAAAACTAATTTAGGAGAAGTGTTATGGCTTATCAATGCTTTGCAATACAGAATCCAGTCTATGGTCCAGCTATGAGAATAATATCGGCTATTACTAATTCTGCTAATGCACAAGTAACTACTACTTTTGCTCATGGATATCCCAATGGAACAGTAGTTCGATTTGATATACCACCTGCATTAGGAATGGTTCAGATAAACCAGATGACTTCTCCTATTGTAGTAACAAGTACAACAACATTTACTGTGAATATTGATACAACAACATTTGCACCATTTTCTATACCTGTAGGAACTCCGCCACAAGTAAATATTTGTGGTTTATCTGTTGCCATAGGTTCTGCTAATGGTACATTGGCACCAGCGGAAGTTAATCAATTATAGGGAATAGTAATGCCAATAGCACCAACAAGTACGCTTCAAGCGATACAAAATAAAGTAAGAAGACTAACGCTTAGTCCTTCTGAGAATCAATTAACAACGACAGATCTACAGAACTATATTAATACATTCGTTGTATACGATTTTCCTGAACATTTAAGAACTTTTAAATTAAGAACAACATATACATTTTTTACTAACCCCTATCAAGATGCATACCCAACTGATCAAGCTTCTTTTGGCGATCCAATTGCTAATCCTTCTATCATGTCTAATCCTCTCTATAACTTCCAGAATAATTATTTAACCGTTCATCCTCCGGTTTATGTAGCAGGATTCCAGACATTATTCACCCAATCGCCAGAACAATTTTATGGATTTTATCCAAATGTTAATTCTATAGCGCTAACAGGATCAACGGGTGACGGCTCAACAACTACTTTTTCAGGTTATGTAAATTCAAGTCAATTTATCCCTACACCGAACGTTACTCAGCAAATAGGGTTAGTGCAGGGCAAAGTACTTTTCGATTCACTAGACGCAAATTTCAACGGCATTTCTTTAGTTGATGTGCCAGTTATAAATCCAACAACAGGAAACCCTACAACATATGGCAATTTATATGATCCCTCTACTCCGGCATACCAGGCGGCATTGGCTGATCCTCCAACAGTTCCTAATCTTGGACCACTGCTACCAGGATCGGGAGTTATAAACTATGCTACTGGTTTTTATAATCTTGATTTTACTACTGCCCCTGGTACCGGAGCTCCTATCAATAGTCAGACCATCAATCTCGTATTATCGATGCCGCAAGCTATGCTCTATTATGGTAATACTTTTATACTTCGTCCTATTCCTGACCAAGTATATAGAGTTGATATCGAAGTCTATCAACGACCTACGTATCTCATGAGTTTAAATCAATCCCCTGAACTAGAAGAGTATTGGCAATTTATAGCTGTTGGTGCGAGCCTAAAGATATTTCAAGATAAGATGGATTGGGACAGTGTTAATTTATTAATGCCTGAATTCAAGAATCAGTTGATATTATGCAATAGAAGAAGTATAGTCCAATATACTAACGAACGTACTGCCACCATCTATACAGAGCAGGTATCCCCAACTACAGGAGGATTTGGTGGTTGGGGCAGCGGGGGTAATGCACTGTAGTTTTATTGGAGTATTATGCTTAAAAATTGTAAAAATTGTTTAATTCAATTAACTGAAGAAAATGTTTCAAAGGCATCAAATATTATTTATAGAAGAATTTGTAAGCCATGTCGAAGCAAACAAACTATTAAATATCAAAAGGATAATATAGTTGAAAGAAGGATATATGCTAACGAATATGCTAGAAAAGTAGGACGAGTTAAGCAATATCCTTGTATAACATGTTCTAATCTTTGTTATAAAAAATATGCAAAAGCTTTTTGCTCTGATAAATGTAGGTTCATGTCATATGTTAATATTACTGATACATGTTGGTTGTGGTTAGGGTCTAAAAATAGAAGTGGATATGGAAAGCTTTGTTTTTTGGATAATCAACATTCCACTGCTCATCGAGTTTCATATCAATTATTTAATGGTCCTATAAAAGATGATCTTTTTGTTTGCCATACTTGCGATAATCCTTCTTGTGTTAAGCCGGGACATTTATGGTTAGGAACCACTCAAGAAAATAAAAAGGATCAATTAGTTAAAGATAGAGGCGGTAAAAAGTTAAAAGAATCAGATGTATTAGAAATAAGAAAATTATATGATAATGGAATTGGATCAGCTACTATAGCAAGATTATTTAATGTGAGCTGTTCCTTGATAAGTAATATAGCAAAAAGATATTGCTGGAAGCATATTTAATTTAAAGGAGAAAATTTTGGCTTTTATTTACAATATTCCACAAGCAACGGATGATCCATCAATATCTCAAGGACAATTTTTAGGAAACTTTACTGCATTGGGATCTATTGCAGGCAATGGAACTGCATCAAGTAATAGTTTAAATAGTTCTGCTGGATTTAATTGGGTACTATTGGCTCAAACAGTCACCCCTAATGTTCCCGCTAATTTTCAATCTGGTGTAATAGGATTATATTCAGCTCCAAGTCCTGTAACAGGAGTAAATGAGTTATATATTAATAAAACAAATCAAGCAACAGTAGTTCAAATACCTTCAACAGCATCTATTTTAAGTACTAATTCTAATCCAGGACTAAATTCTTCAGGTTGGACTTACTTGCCATCAGGAATATTGATGAAATGGGGGCAATTTACTTTTACTGGAGGTGCAACCAATATAATAACATTCCCTGCATCGGCTTCAATACCAGCTTTTAATACATGTATATCGGTACTTGTTCAACTTAATAGTCTTTTTGTTCCTATTAATGCCTGGTATGTTCCCATTGTTACTTCAACTACTTTTACCTTGGGATCAACAGCGCCAAATGGAACAAAATATTCATATCTCGCTATAGGATATTAATATGCCAATGGATCGTTTTCTTATTGCACCAACAAATTCAGGATTAGTAAATAATATGCCTCCGTGGCTTATTCCTGATGATGCTTTTGAATATCTTCAAAATGCATATATATTTCGTGGTCGCATAAAGAAAAGATATGGCTCTACGTTAAGCGGTGGAGTTGATCCTTTAAATTCTCGTTTATCTATATCTCTTGCATCTGGTGGAGCTGCCGTCGGAATAACTGATGTGTCAGGTAATGCAGGTGGGGTTTTATGGACTGTTTTAGGGGATGCAAATGATATAACTCCTGCAGTTGGTATGATTTTTTCTATAGGAACACAAGTTTATACGATAATTTCTGTTGCTGCAGGCGTTCAATTCATGAAATCGACTATGGGAGTAGCTACTTTTGAAGCATCTACCACAGACTATGCATTTGTTGGGGCTCCTGCATTAACCACTATTTATTTTTATCCTGCATTACCAGTTATGGGTATAACTCAATTTGAGATAGGTAAGGTAAACAATCATCCTACTTATGCATTTGATACTCGATATGCATATTTATTTGCTGCTGGATTTTGGTCACGATCGGGAACTGCTCAATGGAATGGTAATAATTTAAACTATTTTTGGTCAGTAAATTGGCAAGGATTAACAGGGACAAATTTTCTTTTTGTTTCTAATTTTAATGCAACTTTAGGTGCTTTGGCACCGGCAGCTACTGATGATCCTATATGGTATTATGATGGTACAACGTGGACCGATGCGGTTGGAGTAGATGCATTTTATTTTAGGCCTGCGGGCGGTGCTGTTCACGCTGGGCCATTTGTTCAAACAGCACGCATTATAGTTGCTTTCAAAAATAGACTTGTTCTTCTTAATACTGTGGAAAATGATAATTCTGTTGGTGGGGGAGAAGGAACAGCAACTGCTTATACCAATAGAGCTCGATACTGTTTTTATGGATCTCCATTTGCAGTAAATGCTTGGTATGAAAAAAACCAAGCAGATTCATCAGGAAATGTTGGTTCTGGTGGTGGATATGTTGATGCCTCTACAGAAGAACAGATAATATCAGCTGAATTTATTAAAGATCGTTTAATAGTTTATTTTGAAAGAAGTACCTGGGAACTTGTTTATACAAACAACCAAGTACTACCGTTTGTATGGCAAAAAATTAATACTGAACTTGGATCGCAATCCACTTTCAGCACTATTCCATTTGATAGAGAAGTACTAACCATAGGCCAATCTGGTATTCATGCTTGTAATGGTGCAAATACAACTCGTATAGATGAAAAAATACCTAATACTGTTTTTGAATTTGAAACAGCAAACCAATCTACATTAAGAACCTATGGAATACGAGATTACTACGACGAAGTAGTCTATTGGGCATATGTTGATGATGATGCAACACAATATCAAATCTATCCTAATCAAATATTATTATACAATTACATGAATGGTACTTGGGCTATATTTGATGATTGTGCTACTGTTTTTGGATATTTTGAACAGGCTCCCACTATCACATGGGCTTCTTTAGAAGGAACTCAATGGCAAACTGCTGCTTGGAGTTGGAGAAGTAGCACTGTTCAGCCCCAAAGAAGACAAATATTATATGGAACTCCAGAAGGTTTTGTTCTTATAGTAGATTCTGAATCATCAAGAAATGCTCCTTCTATGCAGATAACAAATATGTCATTCGTTGGGGATGGAACAATAATATTAACTATCATAAGCCATAACTTAACGTCTTCTCCAGTTATAACGCCTTATGATTATGATTTTATATTAATTGAAAATGTAGTTGCTGATGGTACAACTATGGCTACATTAAACATGAATATTTTTGATGTTTATTCAGTTACTAATGCAAATACCATAGTAATTAATACTAATAATAGATCATTTGCTCCACTAACAAGTGGTACTTATTATGGATCAGGAACAGCATCTCGAGTAAGTAATATACAAATGAAAACTAAACAGTGGAATCCTTATGCAAATAATGCACAAGATTTTCATTTGGCTAAGATAGATTTTGCTGTTATTAGAACTAATAGTGGTCAAATAACTGTTGATTATAATCCTTCAGCTAGTCCTATATCTCTTATTGGAGGGGGAGTTGCATCACAATCTATAATGGGAACGGGTATATTAGAAACTTCTCCGTATAATCCTAATTTATATCCATTAGAGCAATATCAAACATTGTTATGGCATCCATTATATTTCCAATCAACAGGATCATTCATTCAGTTAGTTATGTCATTTAATCAATCTCAAATGCAAACTCCAACAATATCATTGGTTCCTTTTGAGATACAAGGTATGTGTCTTTATACTCGTCCAACATCTATAAGGTTACAGTAATGTTAATAGCAGATTCAGACCAATATGGTGCCTTTATAGCCACTACTCAGGTATGGGATGTATCCCAACTTGAAGAAGTAAATGTTAATAGCAAAGAGTTTAAAGAGTTACTCGTTCGTTTGTACCAACAGGTGAATAATATAGCTAATATATTAAACATAAAAGATACAGGCCAATATCAGCTTTCAGAATTCATCACAGGACAACTTTTTTTCAGTAATCCTGCATTGAGTTCGGCTACAGAACAAACGGCGAATGACAGGCAAATTATACGTAAAGTAATTAATTTTGGTGCTTTGCCTAATGCGACAACTAAATCAGTAGCTCATAATATTAATTGTACCACTATGACATCATTTACTGCTATTTATGGAGCGGCAACAGATCCATCTGGTTTGAATTATATTCCATTGCCATATGCCTCACCCACTCTGATCAATAATATTGAGTTGAAACTTACCGGAACTAATGTAACTATTATAACAGGATCGAATAGATCTAATTTTACTATTACTTACATAGTGCTTGAATATATACAAAGTTAGGAGATAGAAATGGCAATGCTTGGATATACACCACAGCAACAATCGTTATTTAATCCATATCAACAAGGTAAATTTGGCCCTGAACCAGTAAAGCAACGCTCCGGTATAGGCAAATTTTTTCTAGGACAACAAGAACAATTTCAAAGACATCCAACGCAAACTCCACAAGCTATGTCTGTTCTGGAGCAATTATTATCAAGTGGGTCTCAAGGATTACAAAATCCTTATGCTGGATTTGAACCTATAGCTAATCAAGCACGATCTAAATTTCAAAGCCAGACTATTCCTGGAATAGTTGAAAGATTTACTTCTTTGGGTGGTTCTGATACTCGGGGATCAAGTGATTTTGGTGGAACTTTAAGTTCGGCAGGATCTGAACTAGAGCAAGCACTTTCGGCTTTACAGGCTCAATACGGCTTACAAAATAGGCAGGGATTATTAAGCCAAATTGGATTAGGACTTACTCCTCAATTTGAAACCGAACATAGACCTGGAACTGGAGGCTTTTTACAATCTTTTTTGTCAGGTTTAGGAGGTGCCGGAGAGGCAGCAGCAAAAGGATTTGGTGGAGAAATCGGTAAAGGATGGGGTCAAAGAGCATCGGGAAGTAGTGGAAATAATGATCAAATGATGCAAATGCTTCTGAAAATGGTTGCAGGAGTTTAAGGAATTAATATGCCAATACTATCAAGAGAACAATCTGGTGGACCAGCAGAATATGGAAGAATATTAGGACAGGGAGCAGGTAACTCTATTTCATCAGGCATCAATGCATTACTTGAAGCGAAGACAAATGAATTAAATGCTGCAAGAGAAAATAAACAAATAGCTTCAGGATTACAAGCATTAAGATATTCTCCTCAGGAATCAAGTATGCTTGCCCCTTTGGCTAAATCTAATCCTAAAATTTTTGAGCACCTTGTTAAACAAAAACTAGCTGAACCTGGAAATGAAGCTTATGCGAGAGCTCTTGGTTTAGAATCTGGTTTAGAACAACCATCAATAGATCAGCAGCCTTCTCAATCTTCCATGTATGACCAAATTCAACCCGAACAAAAACAACAATTATTAGAATTTATTAATAATCCTGCTAATCAAGAGCAATTAAAGCAACTAGCGCCTGATAAATTAGAGAAAGTTAAACAATCATTATCTGTTCCAGTGAAAAATATTGTTAAACAACCGCAATTAACTGCTCAACAAGCAACAGAGATTGCTAAAATTAGAGCTGCAAAAACAAAAGAATCAGCAAGAGAAGTAGCTGAAGCTCAAAAAGAAACTAAAGTATATTATGATAAAATTTTAGAATCAGAACGAGAGGCTGAAAAAGCCGATGATCGTCTTGATAGAATGATGAAATTGGTTGAAGAAAATAAATTACCACCAGCTGCATTACATAGATTTTTAGAAAATTTAACTCCTTCTTCAGGGACTGCGATAGGTGGGGCAATTGGAGGAGCAGTCGGTGGCGTCGTTGGAAGAAATGCCGGTTCTGCATTGGGATCAGTCGCTGCAGGACCATTGGGTACTATAGCAGGAAATGTTCTGGGTAAATTGGCTGGACCTTCTTTAGGGGCTATAGTTGGAGGCGGAATAGGGGCGCTAGCTGGTTCTCTCGCGCCGTTTGCACAATCTCTTGAGAGAGCCTATTATCCAGGAACAGAAGAATTTGAAAAATTAAGTAATCAGTTTATTTCAGGAGCTAAAGCAATATTCGGATCTCGAGTTACTGATGCAGATTTGAAGGCATTTATGGCCCAAGTGCCTACCTTATCCAATTCTGATGAAGGCAAAAAAGTTATCATAAGAAGTTTAAAAGCGGCAAATGAAGCAGAGCATGCTCGCGCCAAAGCTATGAAAGAAATAATTAAAGAAAATGGTGGAAAGCGTCCAGCTGATTTGCCTCTTCTTGTTGAAGAACGAGCACGTAAAAGAATAGATAAATTGGCTGATGAATTTGAATCAAACTTAGAGAAGGCTTCTAATAAAAAAGAAATTCCTGTTCAGCAAAATTATGTGAATTTTTTGCCATATTAATCATAGTAAATGTTTTATAGAAAAAATTATTGATATAAAAAAAGTTAAAAACATTATAAATCCAAATTTATACATTTCTACATATATTTTTTTATCAAATTCGGACATTGAATCCCACGATTTATCGAAAAAATCATTGGTTGCTTGTCCGGTTGTGAATTTGTAAAAAGTTTTTGGATACAAAATGCATAAATTTATTATTGAATAAACTGATATTCCAAACAAAACATATCCGAACATATTATCCTTTATTCTGTTAAATTAAGTTGACCCTTGTCACGTTTTATTCTTTCAGCCATCGCATCTATTATCCAATGCCGCATACTTACTCTTCTTTTAGCCGCCTCATGCTTTATAGCTTCATGATCTTCATCGCTAATATTGAAGATTATTCTTTTTGGTACTTTTCTTATTTTATTTTCCAAGCTGATCTCCTGTGGTATATATAACTATACATATATATAACTATATCCTATATATTTTTTCTTGCAACATTTTTTTATTTATAGTTCTCTGTACTCAGAAAATTTTATTCCCCTCTAAGGAGATGTTATGAACAAATATATCAATCCAACGGCGTATGGATTATCTCAGGCTCTTTTGCCTCAAGCGCCTATTCCTGTGCAATCAAAAAGAAATCCGTCAGCAAATGATACGGGTTATCTTGCTGGTACTCTATGGATCAATTTGCTGAGCAATCAACCTTACATTCTTGTTGGTATAGCAAATGGATCAGCTACTTGGAATCTTTTAGAATCTGGGGGTGGTGGTGGAGCATTTAGTACCCTTACCTCTACTGGCGCTACTACATTAGCAACTACAGCTGCTTCAGCTAATACTTTTGGTAATACAAATGGCGCTACGTCTCTGGATCTCTATGTGGGAACTGGATCATTTTTAGTTGATGGAGTCGCTGGTTCTAATTATACAGTAGGAGCATCTACTGTTGGTGGAGTTATCACTATTGGTGGAACCGCTCAAACTGGTAATATTGTTTTAGGTAGCTCTTCTGCAGCTAATAGTGTATTTATTGGTAATGGTGCAGGTGCTACTACAGTAAATATTGCTGGTGGCGTAACAAATGCTAAGACAATCGATCTTGGTATTGGTGCTGGAATGGCCAATGCTATAAATATTGGTGGTACTGGAGCCAATGTTATTGCTATAGGTAATACACAAACAGCGGGATCAGTTTCTATTGGTGCAGCAATGACTTCAGGAACTATCACTATTGGCTCTACAGGAGTTGGTGTTGGTACGATGACTATCGCTGGTGGAACAGGAGTTCAAGCTATTAATATAGCTAATAGCACTGGTGTTAAAACAGTTAATATTGCTACTGGTGCCGCAGCTAACGTAGTTGCAATTGGTAGCACAAATGGAGCTGCTTCTACTACAGTGAATGCGGGAAGTGCAGGAGTTTTTTTAAATGCTCCTTTTGTAGAACTTCCTGGACCAGTATTTATTTACACTGGCGCAGGAGCTCCAGCAGGTGGATTAGCTTTACACGTTGGTGATTTATATATCAATACAACGGCTGCTTCTACTACTACTCGCCTTTATATAGCAACTGGAGCGGGAGCGTGGACCTACTTCACTTCAAATGCATAATTAAATGATGGATTTGCTTGCTTAGTTTCGATAGAATTAGGCAAGCAAATTTTAACATTTAAATAAGGGTAATCATGAATCAATTAATTCTATGCCACTTCAGCCAAGTAATTAAAGATAAGCTTTATCAATTCTCTTTTCAGCCTGGACAGGTTGTTTTTGATGATATTGAAGAGGCACTAGAAAGCTTTAAATCAGAAGTTGCAGTACTAAAACAAAAAGCATTAGAAGCTGAAGAAAAATCAAAAGAAGATGCAGCATCAAATTCATCTTCTGAACCAGCTCTTGATGCAGAAGTCGTTCAAAAATAAAGCAAAAAAGGAGAGCTTGAATGAGCAATCTCGCAATAAGAATTTTCCCTGAACCAGTACGATCTCTTGCATTTGGATCTATTGTAGTTGGTTATACTGCAATAGGAACTCCTCTTGCTTTCCCTAGTAGATTATTGGTATTTCAGAACTTAACTGATGCTTCAGTAATGGTTTCTTGGGATGGTGTTAATAATCATCAGCCAATAGGGATAAATGGCTATATGATTATGGACATAACCGCTAATAAAACAAATAATGGCGGTGCATTCGCAATCCATGCTGGAACTCAGTTTTATATAAAATATTTATCTGGTGCTCCATCAGTAGGTTCATTCTATCTTTCTACCTATTATGGAATTGGAGGATAAACCATGTCCCAAATCGGCCAATTTCTGATGGGTAATCCTGGTGATGCCGGGGTAGATTTTATTCAGGGTAATACGGGTGGTCCCATCTCACCTAATGCCCTTCAAGTTATCAATTTAGTAACTGCTGATACTAATGTTCTGTTTGCAGGTAATAATGCTACGCATACCATAACATTAGACTTTGCTGCCACTAACAATCTGCTTTTAGGATCAGATGGCGCGATAACGAGTGGTACTTTTAACGTTGGTCTTGGTTCAGGAGCGTTAGCATCTGTTACTTCTGGCGCTTCTAATATGGCTATTGGTTACAATTCATTGGGATCATTGATTAGTGGTGATGGCAATACTGCTATTGGTGCAAGTTCCGGATCTAACTACACAGGCGCAGAGTCATTTAATATTCTTTTGGGTAATTTAGGAACACTCGGAGAGTCGGGTGTTACCCGTATTGGTACTAATGGCAATCAAACAGAAGTGTTTATAGCCGGTATAGATGGCGTTAATGTTGGATCAGTCGCTACGGTAGTAACTGAATCGGGCGATAAATTAGGAACCGCAGTTCTTACTGGTGCTGCAGGTATAACTATTACTCCAGGAGCAAATACTATCACGATTTCCGCTTCAGGATCAGGATTTACTTGGCATGATGTAATTGGAGGCTCTGCTACATTAGCCGCTGAGAATGGCTATATAGCTGATGCCGGCGGATTAACCACATTTACGATGCCAACCAATAATGCCTTTGGGGATACTATTAAAGTTGTTGGAAAAGGCGCAGGTGGCTGGACTATTGTGTACAGTGCGAATCAATATATTATTTTCGGTGCTACTTCATCTACAGTAACAGCTGGATCAGTATCGTCTACTAATGCTAATGATTGTGTTGAAATGGTTTGTACTACTGCAAGTGGTACACAACCTATATTTACTATAGTGAGTAGTGTTGGTAATATATCTGTCGTATAAAAGGAGATTTAATGGCAACGAATAATAATTGGAATAATCAAGTACTGGCAGCTAATAGTCAGATCATTCTTAATGCTGGAACCAATGGTGTCAACATTTCATCTGACGCTTCTGCTGCTACAATTAATGTCGGAACGGGCGGAGCAGTAAAAACTGTTGTAGTAGGAAGTACGAATAGTACAAGTGCAACAACAGTTCGATCGGGAACTGGTGCTCTTAACGTAACTTCTACAAATGGTGCTTTAACTATAAATTCTGGAACTGGTGCTTGGGGATTATCTACTGATGCATCAGCAACAACTATTTCTTTAGGTACTGGTGCGGCAGCTAAAACATTAACATTAGGGTCAAGCAATACAACTAGTAGCACTACCATTCAAGCAGGATCTGGCAACATTGTTTTATCCCAAAGCGGTACTGCATTTACAGCAGGAGCTATCGTAACTGATAGTTCGGGAAATGTATCGTCTGTAAATAATGCAACAGTTGGATATGTTTTAACTGGAAATGGATCATCAACAGCGCCATCATTTCAGGTTTTACCCGCAGGTGGTATGACATGGTCAGTTATTACAGCTAACCAAAATGCTTCTAACGGCAATGGCTACATATGTAACAAGGCTAGTAATCTTGTTTTAACTTTGCCAACAGTGGCAGCTGCTGGAACATTGATAGGCGTAACTGGCATGAACACAGCTCTTGGTTGGACTATTGCTCAGAATGCATCACAATCAATACAGTTTGGAACCTCTACAACAACAGTAGGAACTGGTGGATCATTATCATCATCTCAAATAACTGATAGCGTATTGATTATTTGTGTTGTTGCTAATACAACATGGAATGTGTTGAATTCAGTCGGAAACTTAACTGTTGTTTAATTGGAACGATAATGGCAATAAATAATGCAATAAATACGGGTGTTTTAAATGCTGGATATTTATATCTTACCGCTCAAGGTGCTGCGTTAACTACTATCGGTGGCACAAAAGTTACCACTTTTTCTGTTTCAGGAACCTGGATACCAAATTCAAAAACTCAATCTGTAGGTATTATAGGCTGGAATGGTGGCGGAGGTGGTGGTTCTGGGCGACAGGGAGCAACAACTGCAGCAGGAGGTGGATCTGGTGGCTCTATGGGAGATTGGTTTATTTATAATGCTCCAGTCGGATTTTTTAATCCCGCAGGAGAAACTGTAACAATAGGTGCAGGTGGGCTTGGCGGAGCAGCTCAATCATCGGCATCTACTAACGGTAATAATGGTGCAATAGGTGGTCAGACTTTTGTCGGTAATGTATCTTTTATTGGGCAACCAAGTACAAATGTTGGTGGAGGAGGCACTACGACAAATGCTGCAACTCCTGCAGATCCTGGATTTGGACTTAATAGCTTTCTTGGATTTGTTGGATTAGATACAAAGGGAGCAGTCGGAACTAATACAACAGGTGGTACACCTGGTTTTAGCCCTGCTGCAGCGGAAGCTTCATTTACCTCATTTCTCGGAGGCGCATGTGGAGGTGGTGGCTCTGGAGCAAACTCTGTTACTGCACAGCAAGCTGGAAATGGAGGAGCTATTTTTAGTCCTTTTGATGCTTCTCTTGATTCTGGAAATTCATTAGTTTCTGGTGGCGCTGGTGGCATATCTACTGGTACTATAGGTGGCGGAAATGGTGGATCTGGTTTATACGGATCAGGTGGCCTCATCACTGGTGGTTCAGGTGGCGGCGGCGGTGGAGGCATGGTTGCTGGAACTGCAGGCAATGGTGGCACAGGCGGTACTCCTGGAGGCGGCGGAGGCGGTGGAGGCGGTTCTATAAACGGAACTAACTCTGGTGCTGGTGGTAATGGTGGTGCTGGATTTGTTTATATCATTGAATATTTCTAGGATATATATGTATAGACATGCAATAGTAGATAAAAATAATAAAGTTATAAATGTTGTTCTATGGGATGGAGAATCTCAATGGAAACCACGTGATCCTTCTCATCAAGTAATTCGTCACGATAATTGTGATATGGGTGATATCTATGATCCTATAAATAAAGTTTTCATAAAAAAGTGAGATAGATGGCGACCAGTAATAATTCTTGGAATAATCAAGTTCCTGCAAGCAATGTTACCATTAATGGTGGAACGGTCTCCATTGGTACAGATTCTACCAATAATGAAATTAATATTTCTAGTACTGAAACTTCAGGTCGTACTATTACTATTGGCAATGCAACAGGAACAAGTTCAGTTACCATGAACTGTGGTACCGGTGGAGTTCAATTTCCGTCTTCTAGCGTTCCATTTACGACTACTTTTGGTTCAACATCGGGATCAAGCACAACAACCATTCAAAGCGGTACAGGAACTTTAACAGTACAGGCTTCTACGGGAGCTATAACAATTAACTCCGGTACTGGAACATTATCTATTGGTTCAGATGCTACCAATGCAACATATAATGTTGGAACTGGCGCAGCAATAAAAACAGTCACTGCAGGGACTACAAATAGTAGCTCATCATTAGCTATGCAATGTGGAACTGGTAAATTTGTTATGGCTTCTGCAACTGGAACTACTATGTCCGTTACCTCAACGGGCCCTATTAATTATGCATTACAGCCCGCTATAGGTTATTTTTTGGGAGCTAATGTTACTAATGTAACAGGAAATGGCGCAGTATTTTCATTGGGTACTACTACTGCTTTAACAAAATCATTTGATCAAGATAGTAATTTTAGTGGAACAACATTTACCGCACCAGTAACTGGAAATTATTTTTTATATATGTCTCCTACAATTACGAGTGCAACTACTGAAACTTCATTTGGAAGTATTGTTAATACAACACAAAATTCATATGCACTTTATTTGAATAGAGTAGCCGGTGCTGCTCAGGCATCAAAAAATATTTTAGTTTTTGTTTTAATGGATAGCGGAGATACTGCGAAGTTCCAAATAGTTGCTTCAGGAGCTGCGTCTAATTCTGCTACTGCTTTTGGTAGTGGTGGATCCACTCATTCAACAAGCATTGGAGGATGGTTAGTATGTTAAAGGGTTTGTATGGCTACAAATAATAGTTGGAATAGTTCTATATTATCAGAAAATACGGTATTAAATGGTGGCGTTGTAACTATTGGTGACGATGGGACTTCTAATACTATAAACATAGGTACTTCTGCTAGTAGTGGACGTACTATAATTATTGGTAATTCTACTGGATCTTCTTTTGTGAATTTGTCGACAGGATCTGGTGGAATAAATATAGGAACTTCTGCCAATTCTCATACTTCAACCTTTGGTTCTACTCATTCTACTAGTTCTACCAATATATATTCTGGCTCAGGAGCTTTAAATATTACTGCTACTAATGGTCCTCTTGTTATAAATAGTGGAACAGGAACGCAGTCTTACTGTACTAATGGTTCAACGGAAACAGTTAATATATTTACTGGTGCAGGAATAAAGACTAATACTATTGGATCAACATCCGGATCATCATCTACTAAATTACAATATGGAACAGGCAATTTTATTCTAGCATCAGCAACTGGAACTGTGATGAGTGGAAACCACTCTGGATATATGAATTATCCGTTACAACCAGCTTTTTTTGGTTATTTAGGAACTACTGATACTAGCGCAACTGGTAATGGTGGTACTTATACTTTAGGAGGAGGTAATGCTCTTACTAAAGTATTTGATCAATCTTCTTCTTTTACAACAGCCGGGGTATTCACCGCTCCTATTACAGGCAACTATTGCTTAACATGTAGTTTGAATTTAGGAGCAGTTACTATAGCAACATCATTTGTTTTGAATTTGGTAACTACATATACTACTTATTCATTTAAAGCAACCCAAGCAGCTGGCGTTACAAGCATGAGCTCCCGTTGTTATATAACTGCATTAATGGATAGTGGTGATACAGCGAAAGTTCAAGGTATTGCTAATGGAGAATCATCAAATTCTGATTCTATAATATCTTCTATATCATCTAATTTCGTTTCATTTTTTGGAGGATATTTAGAATGCTAGGAGAATGGAATGGCAAATAATAATAATTGGAATGCTAACATAGCTAATGCTAATAATGGTATTACTTTTCAAGGTGGTACAGTTAATATTGGTTCTGATGCAACTGATAATGCTATAAATATAGGAACTTCTGCTAGCTCTAATAGAGAAGTTGCTATAGGAAGTGGAGCATCAACGTCAACACAAACAGTTAATATAAATTGTGGAACTGGTGGAGTTACATTAGGAACGAATACTGTTACCTGTCAATGTATATTAGGAGTTAATCAGACATCATCAGCTACTACAATTCAAAGTGGAACTGGAGGAATAAATTTAACTGGTACTAATGGAGCAATAACTGTAGATAACAGCACAACATTAACATTAACCATAGGTGGAGATACTTCTACTAATAGCTGTAATCTTGCTACTGGTGCTGGCAATAAGATTTTAACAATAGGTTCAACTAATACTTCATCTTCATTGACTGTTGATTATGGAACTGGAAATTTTAGTTTAGCATCTGCGACGGGCAACTTAATGACTGCTAATAGTTCTGGATATATTAATTATCCATTATTACCCGCTGCAGAGGCATATCTTCCCTCTAATGTTACTAATGCAACTGGTAATAGTCTTACATGGCAAATAGGAACTTCTACAGCATTAACTTTGGCTTATAATCAAGGAAGTCATTGTACCACAGGTGGAACTTTTACATCACCGGTAACTGGATTATATCTAGTTTGTGTAGGAGCAGGATTAACAAATTGTACTATAAACACTAATTTATTAATTACGGTTAATGCTTTCGTCTATAATTTACAGACTGGGAATGTAAGATCTGCTTCGTCGAAGGATATTTATGGAAGTACTGGATTTTTAATTATTAATGATGCAGGGGATACTATAGTATGTGTGCTTGAAGGTATCGGAGAATCAGGAAATACTAATACAGTTGTTGGAACTTCAAGTGGGGCACAAAATACTTTCTTTTCTGTAGTTCAAGTAGCTTAAAATAAAGGATAAAAATGAAAATATCGGTTGATGGTGTAGATCTTTACGAACTTTCAGATATACAAAAACAAGTCATTAGAAATGAGATATCTGATGATATATTTGATGCAGATATGAAAAGACGTTTGCATTGGGTATTAAATCATGAACATACTCGTGCTATGGTACAATTAAAAAGAGATTGGGATGGTAAATTGGCTGATAATGGTGTAGAAATGATACCAACTGATGAGCAAGAGTATGCTCAATTAGTACTATCTCAACCAAATTATAAAAACAAAAAACAAAGGGATGCAGCATGAAAGTATCAATAGACGGTGTAGATCTTTATGAATTAAGTGATCTTCAGAAACAGGTTATGCATCATGCTATTTCCCATGATGAGTTTGATCAATTCTGCAAAAATAAATTACAATGGATTTTAACACATAAATATGAGCAATGCTTTAAGAGATTGAAAGAAGAATGGGATGGTAAGCTAGCCCAAAATGGTGTTAAGTTAATACCAACCAATCCTGATAAATATGCACAGCTTGTTTTCTCTCAGCCTAATTATAAGAATCGTAAACAACGAGACAGTGAATCATTAGATCAACAGTCAGAAAATTAAGGAACGTTCATGGCGAATCAAGCAAATAATCAAAGGCTGAATGGTCTTAATCCCCTTTCCTATCTTGGGGTAGATGCTTATTCGCCTGCTAATTTAATCATTCAATCCTATAGTCCTACAGCAAATGATTCATCTAATGTTCAAGTAGGAGCATGGTGGCTTAATAGTACAACAAATAATATGTTCTATTTAGCATCATTGTCTGGCTATACAGCTACGTGGATACAGATATTATCTGCAGCAAATAATTTAACATTTACTGCTCTTCCAAGTGGAGATATCGCTGTTCCGGTTGCTGATGTAATAAACTTCCAAGGAGCTGGAGGAACGGTTGTAACTGCTTCAGGCAATACTGTTTTAATTACATCAACAAACGACGCTTCTAATAGCTTCGTAACTGATAGTGGAACTGCCACTCCAACTGCTGATGTAATAAATATTATTGCTGGAAATAGTACAAGAAATTCTGGATCGACTGTTTTATTTTCTGCGGCTACTAATGTTATAATATTAAATGTTAGTGATGCGAATAATAATACTATTATTGGCTTAAATGCTGGAAAGCTTGCAAACTCTTCTTCAGGTAACGTAGGGCTTGGGGTAAGCGCATTGACAGCATTAGCTTCTGGAACGGGAGAAAACACAGCGATAGGTGCTGGATCGTTAATCGCTCTTACAGGAGGATCAGGAGAAAATACTGCAATAGGTTATTTGTCGGGATCTGATTTATTGACTGGTTCCAACAATATTTATGTAGGTATTGGAGCAGGTAGTAATAATACTTCTTCAGAATCTAATAATATATATATTGGGAATTTAGGTAATGCTTTAGAATCCGGTGTCATACGTGTAGGAACAAGTCAAACAGCATGTTTTATAAAAGGTATAAATGGAGTCAACGTAGGATCTGTAGCTACTGTGGTGACAGAAAATGGTGATCAATTAGGAACTGCAGTATTAACTGCTGGTAGTAATATTATCATTACACCGACCGCTAATACTATTACTATTGCAGCAGCCTCAGATTTAGCAACAACATTTGTAACTAACCCTGCAACTGGAACCGCAACTCCTTCTTCAAATCAAATAACGTTTGCTGCTACTGGAGGCTCCACATTCAGTGCATCAGGATCTACTATTACTTTGAATAGCAATAATCCAGCACAATCATTTGTGACTGATAGTGGAACTGCTACTCCGGTTGCTGATGTTTTAAATATAAAAACTATTAATAGCTTAAGGCATTGTGGATCAACAGTTCTCTTTGCGGCATTTAGCACTAATACCGTTGAATTAACTGTAAGTGATGCCAATAGCAATACAATGATAGGTAGTATTTGTGGCAATCTATCCAATACATCGCCATCTAACACTTTTGTAGGGCAAAGCGCTGCCGGAGCCTTAGTTTCTGGATCAGGGGAAAACACGGGAGTAGGAGTAGGATCATTTACAAATATGACTACAGGGTCATCTAATGTTGGCATTGGGTGGGGTAGTGGATCTGCATTACTAACTGGAACTGGAAATATTTATGTAGGATGGACAGCTGGAATAGGAAATACATCTTCAGAATCTAATAACATATATATAGGTTCTACTGGAGCAGCAGGAGAATCTGGGGTTACCAGAATTGGTGCTAATGGTACACAAACTGCAGCCTTAATAGCTGGTATTTATGGAAATGTAGCTCTTACTACTCGATCTGGAGTGTGGATAAATAGCAATGGAGAATTGTCTAATCTTGGATTCACGGCAACGCCTGCATTTTCAGCTTCTACTGCTGTCAATGTTACTAATGCTACTGGAGATGGGACTTTATTTAGCCCTACTTTTATTACAGTTGCATATGATCAAGATAGTAATTATGATGGAACATCTACTTTTACTGCACCAGTAACTGGAATATATATATTTGAAGTTGAAATTATACTTTCTAATATAGGAGCAGCACATACAACAGGATTAATGTATTTGACAACGACAGGAGGGACTTACAGATTATTTGGCGGATCTCCTTATGATGATTCTAATAATGCTGGTGTTTTAGAGATCTTGGGAACAGCTCAGGCAACTATGACTGCAGGCGATACCGCATCTGTTAGAGTATCTGTATCTAATGGAACTAAAGTAGTTGCAGTAGGACCAACCAGTGGATTCGTTCCAACATTCTCTGGATATTTCTTATGCTAAAAGGATAACTATGGATGATAATATACTCTTTAAAAGAATAGGCATTGCTATAATACTTATGATCGCAGGTACTTTCTTATCTCTTGTTATTCTCAATGCATTCAAGAAAGAGAAAGATATGAATAAAGCTCTATCTATTCAATTGCAATACTATAGAGACAAAGCCCTTAATCTAGAGCTATGTAAACAAGCTTGTAAAATAGAGTTTGGTACTATACAATAAGACTGCTCACAAACGCTTTGGCGTTATTTTCTCTTAAGTTCCCCTACATACGGTTCCTATTGTGTAGGGGATTAGTTTTTAGATCTTTTCTTTTGCCAGGATCATCTTTTCACACCAATCACCATATCGAATCCATTTAGGTTCATTCTTATCAAAATTCGTCTGTATCCAAACTTGAGCTCCTTCTTCAAAATCTGCTACCCAGAATGTTCCAAAATCCTCAAAGCTGGATAGATTAGTTGGAACTGAGAACATTCTCTTTATAGTAAATTCAATCATGTTACCACTCCTCTTTTGGTTGATCTCTTAACTTCTCTTTTAAGGCAGATATATTCTTTCGTGCTGATTCATATCTTACTGATGGCATATCTTCCAATAGATCTATTTTAAGCCAGTTCTTTATCTTCTTTGTTGTAACTGGATAGCCATCAAGCTCTATATACAACTCATCTAACTGATGAGCAGTTATCTTAGCATATTGCATAGATTTATTTTCGGGCTCTACGCTTGATGACTCTCCATCATCATCTATTTCATTGCCACCAATGCCACAAATTGAGGCATAGTTATATCTTTTAAGATAGCTCATGGCAGAACCAAGCTTTTGCAAATCTGTTTTGTCTTTAAGGTAAATTGCAGCCTTACTTACTTCAGTAGTTGATGAATCATGACATAATTTAGTAATTAGATAATAATCACCATCTTCTGACTGCAAATACTGTAGAACAGATAACCCTTCTGCAGTTAAAGCTTGTCTTGTTGCATTAATAAGATCATCAATAGTAGAAAACTTACTTCTAAAATGAGGATTAGCTCCTGATTTTTCTACTCCTTTGTACTTAGCCTGAGCTCTTGATAAAGCAGCATATAGATTATCTTTTGTTTCCATTTTATTTCCCTGCAAATTGGAAGTTATAGTTCCAATCTTCTAACATATTTATTTATATAGTTCATCTATTAAGTCTTTTATCTCTTCAGGAACCTCATGATATAGAACTTTATCTACTTTTATAGTCTCTTCATCTTCTTCGTTAGTGTAAAATTCTACTTCTGTATTCTGATTAAAGTTAAATATATTCATGGCTCACCTATTGTTGATTAATTAAACGTTATCTTCTATAAATAGATTATCATTATATAATACAAAGTCAACTCTTTACAATAAATAAAACATCTATATTATATAACTATAACTTTAATACACATAAAGAGGTAAATATGGAAGAAATACCAAGTTTAATTGGATTAACTTATAGACAGATGATGGCGAAAGAGAACCAAGATATGATAAGAGATTATCTTTTGAGGTTCTTAGCAGAGAATGAACTAAGTTTGGCTGTAATGGCTGATAAGTCAGGAATGGACAAACAAATTATCTATAATTTTATACGAGGTAAGAAAGCAACGTTTGTTAATTTGAATAAATACGTTAATTGGATGAGAGAATATAGCAGAGGATAAGCTTGCAAAAAAAGATGTGTAGTATACAATCTCTGTAAACAAATAGAAAAAACAATAGGAGCGCTTGTGGCACCCCTATCATAATTTATTGAAATAGCAGCTAAACAATTCCGTGACCAAACATTCATGAATAACGCAATTTCTACTAACAATCATACACAACGAATCCAAAGAAGTCAACTAAATCTACAATTAAAGAAAAATAATTTCTTTTCTCGTAGTCATTCTGATGTTTCTTCATCTTATCTTAATGAATTATGCTCTCCCGCTATTAAAAAAGTAGCTGCCTTTATTCTAGGAAACAAATGGTCGCGTAGAAATGGTAGCTGTACCTATCTTATCAGGACGATAATGATTTCCTGCAAAGTCAGTATATCTACAGTGAAAAGGGCTATTTGGTTACTTGAGGAAGAGGGTATACTTCTGAGGGAAACGAGAATGATTAGTTACAAGCACAATCTATCCAATATCTACCATATTCATCCTGACTATCAAAAGAAGATAAAATATCTCATCGCTTTTTTAAGAACAGCATCTGATATTTACAATGAAAAAAGGGTTAAAAAACAGGCTCTTTTATC
>Ga0307475_10000211_pt1 | contig 35779 bp, 46 predicted proteins | sample atmos_gasesECM1C_FD_203317 | JGI IMG/M metagenome (GOLD analysis project Ga0307475, IMG submission 203317) | Hardwood forest soil microbial communities from Morgan-Monroe State Forest, Indiana, United States - atmos_gasesECM1C_515 | ecosystem: Environmental > Terrestrial > Soil > Temperate... | reverse complement strand
CAGTCACGCCGGCTATTCCTTGAAAGAAAGCGGTTGTATGAGTTCCATTGGTACCAATGCGTATTTCGCCACTATTTCCATTACTTCCTGTGTTTGATATAACAATATTATTAGACTCAGTTCCCGTTGCATATGAATTTCCTGCATTAGCCCCTATAGCTATATTGCCAGTTCCCGTTGTTATTCCCTGTAATGACATTGATCCAAGCGCAACGTTATTTCCGGAACCGGTTGTGACTGCATTAAGGCAAGCATGCCCTACTCCAACGTTATTGGTGGATGTAGTCACAGATGTTCCAGCATTGGAACCAATAATCGCATTCTGAGTACCTGATGTTAGTGCCGATAAGGCATTGGCTCCAATTGCTATGTTAAAATCAGCTGTATTACTAGATCCAACATTATTTTTAGAAAGAGCTAAATAACCGACGGCAACATTTGATCCACCAGTGGCGGATGATAATGTACCACCACCAACACCAACATTTGAAGATCCCGTAGCCGTAATCTGAGCATTTAATCCAATAGCTATATTATTAGTACCGGTAGTAGTAGCATTCAATGCGCTTGACCCTATACCAATATTTCCTGTTCCAGAAGTATTAGCAGTTAAAGCACTATCTCCAATAGCAATCAAATCACCCACCGTAGTAAGAGCAGCTAAGGTAGATACACCGATGCCTATATTTCTATTTCCTGTAGTTACAAGCTTTATAGCATCTTTACCTACAGCAATGTTTGAAGCACCACTTGTTACGGCATTACCACTATTGTAACCAACCAGCGTATTATTTGCGCCACTCGTTATCGCCACGCCAGACGCTGAACCAATTGCAGTATTAGAACTTGCACTATTACTACCACCTGACAAAGAACTAGATCCTAGAGCTGTATTATCATCACCAGTTAATGCTTGCCCAGCATTTTTTCCTATTGCACTATTTCTATTGCCAGTATTTGAACTAAGACAACCAGCACCAACAGCGGTATTATCCGATGTCGTGCTATTAGAATTTAATGCGTTATATCCAACAGCTGTATTATTATTCCCTGTTGTATTAGAAAGCAACGCCCCATTACCAACGGCGACAAGTGATGTTCCCGTTGTACTATTAGTTAATGCTTGCTCACCAATAGCCGTAAGACCACTTACCGTTGTAAGCGTAGCAAGTGCAGATTCACCAACAGCTACATTATTTGTTCCAGTGGTAAGAGCCGTTAAAGCATTTCTGCCCACAGCAGTATTACTACCACCTGTTGTTAGTGCATGAAGTGAATTATATCCAACTGCGGTGTTCTCAGTGGCTGATCCAGTTGTAAGAGTAGTATTACCTGCCAACTCACCTACAAAAGCATTTTGAGTTCCAAAATTACTATAGGCTGCAGCTATAAAGCATTGATTTTGTTGACCAGAGCTAGTTCCATACGTACCCAATCTGATAACATTAGATTCTGCTGCGGTACCACTATTACCTATGGCAATATTGGATGATTCGCTAGAAGTATAAGAATTTCCAGCAGATGATCCGATAGCTATATTAGTACTTCCGGTAGTAAGATTATTCAATGATTGATGGCCAATATTAGTATTGAATGTACCGGTAGTAATTTGCTGAGTTGTATTCGGATAAGACGCTACAGAAACATTTCCCGCCCGATCTGAACTGGTACCGTTCAAGTTTTGCAATGATGATTGACCAATGGCTATATTGCCACTAAGAGAACCGTTACCATCACGCAATGAATTCCATCCAATAGCAACATTATGTCCTTTACCATTGGAAGAATCGTTATAATTTGCCATGGAATTATAACCAACAGCAGTATTACCAGAACCCGTAGTATCCGTACTTAATGCATTACTACCAATGGCAGTATTTTGAGGTCCCGTTGTTAAAGCAGTCAGTGTTGCAAATCCTAATGCACTATTATCATTGGCACCACTCAACTGATTAAGAGACGTTGATCCCACAGCCGTATTGTGGGAATTGGTACTTGAAGTAGCAAGAGTATTATATCCAACCGCAGTATTATTGCCGCCAGTTGTTAACGCAGTTAATGCGACCGACCCAACTGCAGTATTGTCAGATCCGCTTTGTAATGCATTAAGAGACAGGCTACCTACAGCTGTATTCGCAGCACCCGTTGTAAGAAGAGTTAATGAAAGACTTCCAACGCCAACATTTTGCCCAGCGGTACTTAATGATGTGTTTCCAGATCCAGCTCCAAGAAAAGTATTGCTCGTTCCAAAGTTACTTACAAAACGGGAACCGCCAAATGTTATCTCTCCTTGAGAACCACCCGAATTGGTATTTGGTAATGAAAAATTATTCGCAACGACTGCGTTATTTATACTATTATTCGTAGACATGTCATCTCCTAAGCAACAGTTATATTTCCTATACTTGATAGTACATTAAAATCAGTATTAGCAACTACACACACCAATCGAACTGAATCTCGAGTTGCAGTAGATGTTAATGAGCCAGTAGCTCCTGTTGTTGTATTAGATGACCCAAAATGAACTGTTTGACCTGAATTCTGGGCTATTTGCCATCCAGTAGCATTATTAATACCAGTCACCTCAAGGATATCACCAACCGCCGCTGTAGCAGGCAGTGTCATGACACACGTTCCACCATTATTAGCAATATATCCATGGTTAACTGCCATTGATTGTGTAGCGCCAGTTACAACACTCCACGAAAACGATGCTGAGCCAGTTGCCGCTATGGTTATAGTATTTGCACCCGGAGTAACACTAATATTGGTACCTGCTGTTATAACCGCTGAACCCAATTGTCCACTAACTTCAGTAACAACTTGAGCTGTTGATCCAACATTAACCCCGTCAATACCAGCTATAAAACATCTATTCTGTTGACCACCGGCAGAACCCGATGTTCCTATCCGTATAGTATTACCTTCAAGAGCTGTTCCTAGATTTCCTATGACAATATTTGATGTTTCAGTACTCGTATAATTTGAACCTGAACTGTAACCTATGGCTATATTATTATCTCCCGTAGTAAGAGAAGATAATGCAGAAGCACCAAGAGCAACGTTAAAATCATTTGATGTTTTAGCCCCAAGCGCATGATCACCTACAGCTGTATTATTATTACCGCTCGTCAATGATCCAAGGGCAGAAGCTCCCAGACCGGTATTACTTGCTCCGGTATTATTAGTAGTACCTGAAGACTGACCAACAAACGTATTCAAAGTTCCGGCATTAGTAACGAAACGATTTCCACCAAAGGTGATTTCGCCTTGAGTGCCGGCACCATTTGTGTTTGGCAATGTAACATTTCCAGCTGTTACTACGACATTGCCTGATGACGCCGTGATATTGCCAGTTGTTGCTGTTACACCAGTACCAGCAGTTACGGTTGTTCCTGCAGACATTGAGCCTACAGTTGCATTTATATTACCAGCAGATGCTACGATATTTCCCGCAGTCGCTGTCACACCACCGGTTGTTGCTACAAGTCCCGTACCAGCGGTGACTGAGCCTGATACTGAAGGGCTATTAACTAGATTAATAGTTAATGTTGATCCGGATCCAGTCGTATTGATATTGCTACCATTAGGCACCGTTAATACGCCAGCAGATGGCGTCGCAGTACCACTTCCTGTGACAAATGAATTTGCCGTTGCTCCGGATGTCTCTAGATTTAAAGTATTGAGACCAGGAGTATAGACAATAGTTCCACCAGTTGATGTTAAACTGGCAAATGCTGGATCGGCACTATTACCACCAATCAAAAGCTGGCCGTTTGTACCAGCAGTAGTTATATGGACTGCCGAAGTACCTTGTCCTATAACAACACCATGATTTGTTAATGTAGTAGCCCCCGTACCACCGTGTGCTACTACTAATGTACCCGATAAAGTTTCAGTACTTACCGCACCATTAAACGTTAATCCGGTAGCTCCACCAGTAAAGGTAAAACTATTGCCGGTTAAACCACCACCAGTATCACCAGTTATGGTGATTGAGCTAGCAGCAGGTGATGCAAATACAGGATCACCGCCGGTAACCCCCGTAAGAACTTGACCAGTAGTTCCAACTCCAATAGAAGTCAAACTACCACTTGCATTTCCAATCTGGACAGCATGATTAGTTGTTCCAACAACGGTTGCTGTTAACGTAGATGTTCCGGGATTTCCGGCTATCGTGATATTTCCTGAACCAACAACATTAATATTACCCGCCGTAGGTCCAACCGCACCACCAGTGTTACCAGTTAACGTCTGAACATCTGTTGAACCGGTTCCTAGCGAGAAATTAGATAACTGTGACATAGCGAATCCTTTCTATTAAACACCATAAAAGGCAGACAAATAGACAGTTCCGCTTGAAGGAGTACCAATTCTTTTTACATAGACGGTAGTACCCTTTGATATATAAAATCCTTGAGTTAGAGCCTGATCACTGGAAACATCAAAGAGAATATATGATTGTGCTGGTATAACGAAATGATCTGTATTACCTGTGAATGAAAACTGAAGTAATGCATCAGTGCCATTCACTATATAAACAATGCGCATTGGTTGGTCTAATTGAGTTCCAATAGCAGAATAACTGCTACCAATTGATCCGAAGGCAATCGATCTTTGTGGATCTGCTCTCAATTGTATCCCGCTAGCTGTAGCCATATCTACTCTCCTATCTATTTAATTATGTTCTTCTAATGATTTAGCTCGAGCACCTTCAGCTGCTTGATACGCAAGTTCAGTTACTGTTTTAAGTACCTGAAACGCTGCATCATAAGCCTCACCAAGAGGCGCCTGCAATGGCATGACAAAGGTATAAGTACGGTCACCTTTAACGATCTCAATAATATGCTGTGTCTTTACCATAATTATCCTAGAAAAATCCCTCCAGCACTATGCCAGAGGGATAGTATCATATTCTTATGAAGCTGTTGTTACGGCAATCCATGTAGTTGCGCCATCACTATTAATATAAGCACGCGTAGAAGAACTACTACCATCAAGACGAAGATAGAGAGATCCTTGTGGGGCTGTAACAACAGTATTTGGATCACCTGTTCCAGATACAACTTTAGCACCACCACCTAATACAACACCTTTACCCGCAGTAGAAGCAACAAAATCACCGTTTGCAGCAGTTACATTTCCTAAAGTAGCTGTAAGAGTTGTAGATGCTGTTAATGAGCCTGTGACCGCAGTATTTCCTGTAGCATTACCGATACGAGTAGCTCCTGTACCACCAGTTCCTATGGTAGTTATACCTGTACCACTTACGTTAATGTTAGTAGTACCTGTTATACCGGCACCACCGGCTGTAACAGTTAAACCACCGGTTGTAGCCACAAATCCTGTGGAAGCTGTCACGGAACCTGTCACAGCGGTATTTCCAGTTGCATTACCTATATTGACTGCACCTGTTCCACCGGTACCTATGGTAGTTACAGCAGCACCAGAAGTATTAATATTTGTGGTGCCAGTTATGGTTGCACCGCCATTAAGAGCTGATGTTCCAGCCACAGTTAAATTGCCACCAACAGTAAGATTGGCAACTGACAAATTATCTGTCCAGGTAGCAGAATTTGCAACAATAGAAGTCAAAACAAAAAAAGAGTTTGATACTGTGTTAATCCAAATAGTACCAATTTGTGCCTTATCAGATGTTGTAGGACTTCTCTTTGCAACTATTGGTACAGGAAAATAATTTTTAATAGGTTGGCCTAACCCATATACGTCCGTATTAGGTTGATAATTAACTGCCATTAGTATCTCCTTGTTAAGGGTAAGTAAATATTCTTGGCCCTAGTAAACAAAAAGCCTATAATAAAGGCAAAACATCTGTATTGAATGTTTTATTGAAATATTGAATTAATGAAAAAAGAGTATATACTGATTATAGGGATAAGAAATGAAAATAATAAACCGTAAGAAAGAAACCAATATAGTTCGTATTACTCTGGATGTACCTTATGATATATATAAGCGTATGAAAGAGATAAATATCATAAAGAACTGTAATATGAGAACGTATATTTTACAGGCTATTATCCAACAAATAGCTCATGATACCGTGGACTAGGGGGAACTATGCCACCATTAGAAATAGAGATTCTTCAATGCAGCTGCTCTCCATTTCATCTTGTGCCTTACCTATTTGCGATTGCAGTAACGATATTTATATTAGTGGTAGCGAGAAAAACATGATATTAAAGATATTTTTATACGGAATGGCGGCCGTTACTGGGGCCTTCTGGTGCAGCGACAATATGTTCTTATTCTGGGGATGGATACTATCGTATATTATCTGGCTAGTGTGCCTTGATTGATTTACGACCACCTTTAAGGACTTTTCCAATTGGCTGATCAGTAACTTCTGGATTCTCTTGTTCAAAAGAAGCTGCCTCTTGATTGAATTTACGTAAAGTATTAGCAAAGAGCTCCTTATTTTCATCAAGAGCGCTATACGCCAAATCCTTAAATAGTTCTTTTGCTGCCGGCCTTCCCTTAAAAAAATCCCATGTTCTAGCCGCTTGACGTAATCCAACGGTAATCGGTATAGATGAAATAGCCCCCTTTGTTCCTCCTAACAAATAAGAACCACCAAGAGTTGATAGCTTTGAAACTGGATTTTCTAGGATTTTTTTCAGATCACTATTCTTTTCTAATATTTCACGAATAGCTGATTGACCATTAAGGGATATATAAAGATCTTCTGCTGTATTGAATGCTTGGCCAAATTCTGGATGTGCTTTGGCTGATTGTTGAACTATGTTGTTAAGGTTTTTAGCTGTGCTATTGTAATAGTTTTTGGCTGTTGAATTCAGTTCATCTCGAGACAACTTATTAAAATGCTTCTTGAGATCCCACGCCTTCTTAACATTAATAGAATCGCCACGGATAGAATCCAATACTCTTTCAAGCTGCTTTATAACTTCTTTTTCCTTACGTGATGGAAGACCGCTTGCACCATAAAGCTTATCAATATCATCAGCAACATTCGTTATAAGACCTTGAGCATTTTGCTTTAACTCTGAAGATAACTCTGAAGCCTTACTGTATTCTTCGGTCATCTTTTTCTTAGCTATATCTTTTACATTCTTAGGTCGTAAGTTAGCTAAAGACCTTTTATTGTTAATAACATCAAATGTTGCGCCTCCAGCAATACCGGCTGCGGCTTGACCTAAGGATCCAGCGCCAACTTCTTTAGCTGCAGTTCTAGCTGCATTACTACTCACTGATCGTCCAAGGCTGGGCAAAAATGAACCACCACTGATCAAGTATAATGGCAAATCTTCTCCGACATCTCCTATAAATGCTTCAACTTTGTTCTTGGGCTCTGTATAACCACCAGAAAGTTCTTTAGTTGCACTTCGTATCTGGGCTGAAGTTCTCGGGGCAAGAGGCCTACCTTCTTGAAATTCTTCATACGTGGGAGTTCTACCGCCAGTAAGATAATTGGTAGCCCCTAAACCTAATGAAAGTATATTCCCTGGAAGTCCACCCAAAGATTCAAATACACGCGAAGCGGTAGAAGCAGCAGTATGGGGAACACTAAAAGAAGTATCCTCTTGGGTTTGTGGTTCTTGAACAGGAGATAATTGTTCTTTACGACGACCACCATAGAGAACTTTAGCCATGCTTATCCCTTTTTAACTTGAACCCACTTATTATTATTTTGACGGTATGTTTTACCATCTTTTTCTATTACCGAACCCGACTCCCAAAGCTCTGGATGTTGCCAGTCATAATCTGAAAATTCATTCTTTTCTACTTCTTGAAGAACTAACGAAGAAAGATCTTCCGGTTGTTCGCCACCAGCTTGTTTGAGAACGCGCTTACGAGCTTCACCTAAATCTCTAACTGACTGATTAACACCTCTGAGTTCACGAAGATTTTCTCGCATAACTTCTGGGCTTTGCTCAAGAGAGAATTTACCTTCTTTAACCATTCGTCTAAGTAAATCTGATCCACGTCCTTGTCCTTGGATTTTAGATTCAAGTACAATCAATTTATTGAATTCTTGATCAAGTCGTTGCGCTACATTGCTTCGTAATGTTTTTGGCTTTGAGCTACCAATAAGACCTGTATCAAAGTACCCAACCTTATCGAGTAACGATTCTACTTCATCAAGAACTTTATCAACCTTAGTGACATTCAATAATTCTTTATCCAAATCCTCATTGAACTTCTTATTTTCCTGACGCACCGTTTTTCTCTTACGTTCCTCTAATTGACGCTGCTGGTAAGGAGTTATACCAGCAGCATTATTAGAAGCGGATCCTGTAGCTTTTTGTTTAGCCTGTGAAATCTTTAATGCCAAATTTGCTCTTTGTGCAGGAGTTAATCTTGGGTCGTTAAGAAAATCTTCTAGTTGTGGTTCTCGTGGACCAGACTGAAATTCTGGTAATCCCTGTTTTGGTATACCACCTCTAGGGAAAACCGATTGTAACTGTTGTTGTAATTGTTGTTGTGGTGATGTACCAAAACGGTCAACTAACCCTTGATTAAATGAGGGCAAGTTTGGTTGTGATAATTCAGGACCAAAATCAATTTGTGGGTTATATTCTGGAACACCAAAGTTGCGATTACTCAAATACATCTGGGCAAGCTGTGGATCAAGATTAGCCAAATGGGAAGCTTCTTCTGGTCTTAAACCAAGTCCTTGGAGAGCCTCAGTTTTCTCTTTATGTAGTTGCTTTTTATGCGCTTCATAAATTTTTCTATCCGCAAGTTGAAGGAGAGCATTGCTGGAAGCTGATCCAAGAGCATCTGCTAAATTTGCCGCAAGTCCTGGTTCTCGTAATATTTGTGCCATGGTTACCTCTTAACATTTGTATCAAGATATTGAGAAAATGTTGGTAGTGATCCCTGACCAGTTGCAAGTTGTGGCAGCTGTTGCCCGGATGAATTGATACCAGCAATTTTGCTAAATAGCTCTCTAATTTTGTCTCCTGTCCAACCGAATGCCTGATTAAATCTACTACCAAGCCATTGACCCAACTGTCCTCCTGGTTGTCCCAACACAAAGCCGCCAATTGTACTTAAAATTCCAGGTAGCAACTTTTGGTACCACGATTCATCACCGTTCCATGCAGTTAAAGCATTAGCTGCACCGCCAGGGGCATTCTTCTCAATAAAACCCGGTTCCCGAGGCATATATATGTTCTCATTAGATGGATTCATCAGGGTAGAGATAAGATTCAAATACTTATCGCCCTTTTGAGCATTGAAAAGAGACTCATAGTAATCTTGCTTAGATTTGAAATTACTTAAAGCATTAGCTTCTACATCGGCAAAGTTTTTGCCAGGTCGGCCCATACTTGCACCATTGGGTCCATACCACCTTTGACTTAGCGCAGGAAGTTCTTGGGTGGCAAAATTTCTATATGCTTCTTGTTTTATAGGAGCGTAATTATATGACTTATTGATAACTTCAGGATCTATGCTTTCCAATAGTCGTTGTTGTAGGTTTTGTTGTGGTTGATTTAGTTTGGATAGCTGTAAATTTCTTCCCGGTGTACCCAAAAAGAAATCTTGTGCTCCTTGAGGTATAGAACCCTTAAGATTATCCATTACTGCTTGTACGTATCCCTTTTGATCAGCCATACTATCTCCTTGAATAAACCTGATTATCTTTCCTATAATCGTAGATCAACTACTTAAATACTCAATAACTATTGTCGTATCAGTAAAAGCAGTCCAATCAATAGCAGTAGTTACATTTACATTAGTATCATCAATAGTTACTTCTATATTTCTATTAAGTGTAGGGCTTGAAAAAGGAAGCTTTATCATCTCAATAGCAACATGATCAGTAGAAGCACCGTAATAGTTGGTAGCACTACTGACGGTATTTAAGGGAAGATTATGGGGTACGCTTTTAGTAGTCGCATTAGGTAATGCACCAAAATTGACAACTGTACGAATTACTGGTCGCCACGATGGCTGAGTTCCTGTAGACGAATTCAATGATGGATTGGGAAAATAAAACTGATTATTCAGGAAGGCATTTGTATTGTAATAAGACGTCTCTTTGCCATTCACTGCCAAAGATATGTTATTAACATTCTGATAAAGACGAACCAACAGCTCTTTAAGATCCGCATTAATTTCCAAAGATTCTACCGCACTAAGATCCCATACGTTAGTTGTTGGTATTGAGAAGCTTTGATTGATAACAGGTGACACCATACCATCTCCTTACTGTAAGCGACTCGTCGTTGGTTGCGTATAAAGCACAAGACCCTGAAACTCGAACTTAGATTCGGCTATCAAAGGATCCAGCATTTGATCGTCTGACATATATATTTTTATTTGTATGAACTCGCCATCAGTCTGAAAATAAACAGGGTGCCATAACAGTTCTTGTTGCAACTCCAATGGATAAAACTCCCTGTAAGGAGAGGTCTCTAGAGTTCCAGTTCCCACAGCAGTCCCCGGGGCCGTATTTTCTAACATAGAAAAGTTGCTTGAAGACGGGAAATAATCAACAGTAACTTCACCATCAGATGTCTTAAATACTCCAAAATCTATCTTAGCCAAGTAAACGTTTCTGCTTTGCCCAACATAGGGATTCCACTGCTTAGAAGTAATATTAATATTGGACACTCGACTCGCTGTACAGCCGCCAGCATATACAAAGGAAAGATCAAAATCTTTAATACTTATAGTGTTGGCATCAATAGCATCATATACTTTATATATAACATTAAGGTCAGGATTACTAAACCCAAAGAGTTTAATAAAATCACCGGGCACCAAATTATGATTAATAATAGTTAGATTGACTACCGGTCCTGCAGCCATAATATTAGTTATGACCAGAGACTGTGCATTAAACGATAAATCAGGGTTAACTATTAACATAAACCCTTGTTGATTTCCTGCTACAATCTGACGGAACTGGGCATTAATAATACCACTTCTCCATGTCGAATTGGCCTGTGCCCAGCTATAATCTGCGTTTGCCCATGTAAGTCCTAGCTGTTGTCCAAAATATCCAAAAGCAGTAAAGGTATCTTCAAATAGAGCCCACGATTGATTCTTATAGTTGAATACTAGTATGCGGTTAGGAAACTTATTAAAATCTTTCTGGTTATCAGTTGGAAAAGTCCAATACACTAACTCAGTAAAATAATCCCGTATACCATAAACTCTTTTAACACCCTCTTCTTTATCAGCGATATCAAAAACCTGATCAGGAATCTTTTCATCGATGCGTTGTACGTTTGCACCTGTACATGAATGCACACCAATGTTACCCATAGTCAGAATGAACTTGTCAAAAGGAACGGAAGAAAAGCTCGCTTCTGATCCAAGTTCCGTATTGATCTTTTGTGACAGAAAAGGAGCGGATGGGTTATTAGTAAACACTATTTCCCAACTACTATTTTCACAGAACAATATTAAACGGTCTTTAATGAATTCAGCACTAATAATCTCTTCATCGGTCGTAAGATCCAGATACCAACCACCATCACCTTCAAGGCCACTTGTTGTATTAAATGGCTCCAGGAAAGCATTAGCATCAAAAGCGCTTCCCCAATGTGACCATCTGACTCTGTTTTTATAAGCGGTATTAACTGGTGTCATCATATCACCATTATTTTCAATGGTGTTTATTAACAATAGCCGCTCTTTATAAAATGCTATAATACGACACGATGCAACAAATTGACCGCTTGTACGAACAACGGGAGAAAATGCAGCCCATCCAGAAGTTTCATTAAAATACCATATAGGATCGTCAGTACCAGAAGGTGTAGGAACGGAAGCATTAAAGTTGGTAGTAAATATATACGGATTTCCATTAGCAAAATCACTATAATTTTCGCACCAGAAAAACTGTGTATCATCACCATGCCATATAGGAGGCGTTCCCAATACTGATCTTACCCACCTAGAACCATCATATGTGTAGGCAAATTGAGTATCAAAGGCATACGTAGGATCATTGTTAACCTCTCCTATGAGGTATTGTGTCACTCCCATTACTGGGTTACCCGGATACCAATATACATCGGTATTTGCAGGAGCACCCACTATAACAACTTGTCCACTTGTTGTGTTATAGGTAGAAACGCCGACTCCCGTGTTTCTAATCATATTTGAAGGTGTTCCTTGGGAGACTACCGTAAATATAGTAGCGCCAACAGAAAACTGATTTCCAATGCTACTGGTGGCAATAACACCTGGTACCGTAGCTGTTAGTCCGCCTGCACCAGAAGTTGTACCGATATTAACTGCAAGTCGTGAAGATAGATACCGAGTATCAGCAGTGGAGCCAGCAGTTCCTGATAACACGGTACCAAATCGTTTTCTTACTCTTCCTCTAAAAACGTAGGCGTTGGTTAATTGAGCAAACGCATCATCTGGTATGAGCCACGGTTTAAGATCTGTTTCATAACCAGTATTTATTGGTGCAATCAGAAAACGATCGTACGGCATAATAATCCTTTAAGCTACAGCGCCAATAGCTAACCAACGGTAATTAACGTTTGCCGGATTTGTTGTTGTTCTTTCACTACAGAAAAGACGGAAGGTAGTAGCTGTGAAGTTAGTTACCTGTACATAATCGTTGGTTGGAACACCGCCAAATCTATAAGATTGAGCAGAAAAGTAGTAAATAGCAGAGAAGACTGGTCCTGTGCCACCTGGTAACTGCGTTATAGTAACATTCCCTGTATCTCCAGTCGCATTACCGAATCCCCACATCATCAAAAGACCTGATGATAAAAATGTCCAACCGTTAGCTCCTGCAAATGAAGAAGTAATATCAAAAACACCGCCATTGCTTGGATCTCTTATAAATAACTCTGTAGTAACTTGACCATATATAGAGTGTTTAGCATAAAGAGCTAATTCTGTAGCTCCAGTAACAGGATCGGATCCTTGTTCAGGCATCGTAACAAATTTATGTTTACCTTCGTTTGTAGGATCAGAGAAGTCGATATGATTGACACCAATAAGCGTATTTATTTCTTGAAAGTTTTGGAGAATCTGAGCCTGAGATTGGGATATTATATCCCCAGCCTGAGGTATATTAGGATTATAGGCCATGGTTATTTATCCTTTTTATAGAGAATCATAACAATTACTACCATCATAAAGATAATAGGTAACGCACAAATAAGTAAGGGATTTACCATAGTACCTCCTTTAAAACAACCCACCACCCCAACCCCAGCCACCAATACCACCACCAAGATTTGAATACTCAGTATAGATAGTTGCTGCTCGTTGAGATGTATATTGAACTATAGTTCTACGTTGAACTAACAACTCTTGCTTTTTGAATTCAGGCATAATCATTTGGACCGATTCCATATCCATACGATCTTCAAATATCTTCTTAGCCGCTCCGTAGGCAATATATTGCCACCATTCTTCAAGATAGGGAGATTGATTAGTAGACATCAAATATGTTGGTCTAATATAAGCTTCAAAGTTTATCTTATATGGTTGATCGGGAACAGGACGTAGGGTGAACTTATTATCATAATAAAGAAGCGCTAGGGGCAAAGATGCTTGATAGGGAACCGTTTGAGAATTTATAGCCTGACCATCTGCAGGAGCTGTTTGGAATTCAAGATCCCACTCTCCTGTAATATAGTTAATAAGTCCTGCATTATTACCCGTAATAACATCATATAAGTCACCAACCAACGCGCTTACTGGTCTGTCGATAATGGTTAAGGGACCATTATTAACATCAACAGAGCTAAAAAGAACTTGATTCTGTAAAACAGGAACTGCTGATAAGGTACCAGAGTAAATAGTATTTAATCCATTACCCTTAACCCCAATAGACTGAATATTACTTATAAGAGGATATTGAGCATAAAATTCAGATCGTGATTCGCTAAATTGACGTTGATAACCCGCAATAAAAATGGGTGACGCCATAGACAGATAGATGTTCTTGAAATTATATAATGGATCGGTTGTTGGCAGCGTATCATCTGTTATATACGTATCAATATTGGGAGCACAGTAAAAACTGAAGGTTGTGCGGAGATTAAATAATCTTAGATGTTCTGGCATGTCATAGACCAGAAAGGTATTTATGTACTCTTGTAAGGCATCGTTTGAAAGTTGTGCTTCAGAAGGAGTTCGTGTTAAACGACGTACTTTGTTTTGTATTGTTTGTAGAGTACTTGAAGGTGCTGTTGGCATACTCACTCCTTAAGTAGCATTAAACGGTAAAACGTTTCTTAATGACGCTTTCAATGTTTCATTTACTTCACCAATAGGAACTACCTGTGCACAGGTATTATCATGCGGATTAGGTGATCCTGGTATAGCAAATGTGTCAAAATTAGTCGTATCTATAAATATCTCAAACGTAGTAGCACCTGTTACCATAATCGGCGATATCAAATCATTTATCTGCTGCATACCACAAGCCTGGGGAACATCAAAACGAACAATAGTGCCATCAACATACTGGTGAGCGAAAGTTGTTGTAACAATAGCATTCGGGCTTTTAGTTATCGACGCTATCAACCTCATGGCTGGCTGAAAAATAGGATTCGGATTTGCATAACAGGTGCTCATAAAAGAAGGACGCCTTATTTAATAGTTTCTACGGTTACCAAATCAGGAGCACGGTTAATATCGGTATATGCTTCAATATCCAAGAAATCGGTGCTAGAAAACATAAACCGATGAACTTTCTTGCCGATGCCTACAACTGGTTTACCAGCTTCATCCATTTGATATTGGTGGATTATATAGAAACAGTTATTATTCAAATGACGAGCTACGCCACGAGGTATTTTATAAATCCTTCCATCATGAAGTTCATAACGCTCAATAGGATCTTCACGATACATTCTAAAAGGAAATCTCACCACACCGCCCGGGATCTCAAGGAACCGGAAAACTCCCGTCACCATCTCACGATCACGATCACGCTGCTTTTTGAGGTCAATTTTTGGCTGTTTTTGGTCCTTTTTCATAGGCGTCATATTACGCGCTGATAAAAGACCCGAGGAAACTCTTTGTTCTGAATTCATAGTACGCCTTCAAATTATGGAGGGGGCTCGAGCCCCCTCACAGTCTACAAATTAAAGATCACTAAATGATGTTCCCGCTGTCCAGAAAATCACATCGTTATTTTGACCTGCAGGGGAATCTGCACCCGCTGCAAGAGCAACACCAATAAATCCAGTATTTTCTACTGAATCTCCAAGTGGATTCACAGCAGCAAGATTAGCTTCTCCGGTATCTTCACCAAAAGGAACTACTTGAGCTGGTGTAAATGGTGTCTCAGCTGTTACTGGGAAAGCAAACGCAGAGAACGCACTGCTATCAATATTAACAGTGATTTCTGCATTAGTTTCATCAACATCCAAGATAGTTGCCGCTAAACCATTAATCTCATTCATGCCATAAGCAGGATCAGGATTAACGATACGCACTTTTTGTCCAACTGAATACTTAGGAGTAACTGAGCAAGTAATAACTGCTTCAGTTGCGTTGCTAATAGCGGTAATAAATCTTGTCACTGGCTCGAACAAAGGTCCGTGAGCAATAACACGATAATGACCTGTTGTAGCTGCAACGATGGCACTCATAAATGATAGATCAAAATGAGTTCCGTCGATTACATCTATTTCAAAATCGATACCGCCTAATTGCTGAGCACCAGTAACATTGATAAATCTAACAACATCGCCATCTGTTAGACCTGCTGTAGAAGCTACTAACACACGAGGAGGAGTAGCATTTGATATAGAGGTCAAAGCAGCTAAAGCTCCAACAGGATTTGATGAAATATCGATGAAACTAAATCCACCGCTCGTCACCGTTATCTGTTCTATATCATCGCCACCGCCAACTTTTGCTTGAACAACAGCACTTCCATTAGCCATGCCTGCTTGCCAGTAGAAGTTAACGCCAGCGTTATTTTGAGCGCCTGATTGGGTAAAGTTAACAACTCTAATCCAATCAACGCCATTGCGGAGTTGCAGTATTCTTTCAGTACCATCACTCGTGAAAGTACCTTGTTGTATGATTGTATTATCCATAGGTATCTCCTTTATGATTTGGTACAACGAAGGTTAATGACCCATTCGTCGTTGGTGATACGAGGAACCATTGCTGTCTTCCAACCAACGCTTGCATTCAATGCTAATGGACCATCATACATTGGAGGACGGTAGATAAAGGTATCTTTATAACCATCTTGTTCTACCACCGCATATGCTTCCAAACCAGCACAGAATATATTGAATACATCTGCACCAAGATTAGATGAATTTGGTGTTACAGAACCAATTGATGATAACAAGAAGCGAAGGTTGCTGATGCTACCCCATTCAGACTCAAGAACACTTACGTTAGAAGGATATTGAGCTTGAGATATGAATCCCGCAACGACTTCAAGTTGACCAATAAGTTGGGTAGAACCTAATGCAAAGTAGGCATTACGAACTGGAGAAGTACCAAATTTATTTTGGCCTTCAATAGTTTGTGTAATGGTATAAGCATTATTATCCATTAAAGTTGCAACGATACCGTCAACATCAGAACGAGTAATTTCTGTTGGGTTATCACCATTAACACCACCAACGCAGTTAATGAATGCCGCTGTCGCTGCCAACATATCACGAGTCAACTCATCTTCTGTTTGACGCAATGAAACGCCAAGACGAGCAGCACATTCATTAAGAACTGGATCTTGGTCTTGCAAGGTAACTTGCTCATTCAAGATCACATATGTGCCATAAAATGAAATAGTAGCATCTATATCGACAGCAGTGAGTGTTTGAGCTGGAGGTGTAACACCCGTATTTCCCAATGGAACTGTTGCTGTATTTAAAGGGTTGTAACGACGCATTCTCAGCGTTGTACCACCATTACGTGGCATGCGTTTTAGCATCGCTGGAATACAGTGAATCATATTCGGTACTGGGACAGATAATAATTTATAAGAAAAGCTTTGTTGTACTGGCGCCGGCAATACCGAAGTGGTTGTTATAGCCATGTGTGGCCTCACTTATGTATTAACGTTTAAAAAATGTTAGCGACAGTAATTGGCGAGATTACGTTTCAGCCTACACATGGCGAGTGTGCTTTACAGCCTTTTAGGAAGAGCGAATTCCTGATACTGCTCACTGAGAGTATGAATACAATATTTAAAAAATCAATCCCTCACAGCCTGGAGGAAAGCTGTGAGGGAAAAAAGGAATAAGTAATGAAGAACTTACATTGCCCCGCCACGATACCGTGCAACATCTTCTGCCAGCTTTTTCTTAAGCTCGGGTGTTAATCCATTGGCAAAAGCATTAGCGCTCGTCAAAGGAGAGTTTCCCGGTTGGGTGGCAATACTAGAAAGTGGTTTAGGTTTTCTAGCGTTATTTTGAATTCTTTCAATATCTTTATTATACATATCAGAATCCTTATAGATACCAGAATTCTTGATAAATTTGTAGGCAGTCACCAGCTTTGTATACGAATTGGTATCCGAATCAAGTGTCTGCATAAGTTCAGGCTCGGTAGCTCGTAATGTTTCAATATTCTCTTTAGAAAGAACCGCATCAATATCAGGAAATTGTGCCTTAAGGCGTGCTTCTACTGCAATTGATGTTGAAGCTTGTGTTTGTTGGCTCAATTGTGCTTCCAACTTCTTCATCTGGTTATACATCTTTTTCAGATGTTTACCTTCAACCAATCCATCATCGTCAACATTAAAGGTATCATCAACCGGTTGTTGCGGTTGTTGTTGATTATAACGAGCTTCGTATTCACGAAGTCTAAACAAAGCATCGTCACGTTCTTTTTGAAGGCGATCCGCTTGCTCTGCTTTCATGCGAATCAAACGAAGGTTCTCTTCTTTATTGGTTTGAATCTTGTGAGAAGTATCGGGTTGTTGTTCTTGAACAACTTCTTCTTGTTGTTCCACTTGCTCAGTCGGTTGTGATGATTCCTGAACTACTTGTTCCGGTTGATTTTCCATATGCGTCCTTTTTATCTTTTATATACTCACCATTCAACTTTTTACATTCATGGAGAAGACTTCCGTCTTTATACTTTAATACAAATTCCAATAACTGATATTCACTTGGAGGAACTTTGCCCTTATTCATTTCCATCAACTCACAAGTCACCCAATCAGGAATCGACCACAGTAATTCATATTTCTTTTTACTAGAATCATATCCATACACTGTCTGATCATAAAAGGGAGTAGGGCAACTTCTTCTTGGCTTAATAAACTTGGCATTAAAGGTAGTACCTTTTGATAACGCTTTCTCGGATTTGAGTAGTATCTCTAAATAAAAATCGCCTTGAATAGCGCCACGCTTATTCATGAATCCCCAGGTAGTAGCGCAATCGCACGTAGGAGATTCGGCACATACTCCATCAACAGAATAATGATTAAAAAACGCACCAACCTTTTCAGGCCACTTCTTTTGAATTTCTTGTTGAAGATCTGCTATATGCACTTGATATGTATCAGCCGATTTAACCAGATGATCATAAATTTGAGAGCCAATAGTACTTTTTACTGTTTCAGTCATCAAAAACTCCTCTTTGATTGCGTTGAAAATAGCATATACAAATAAAAATCGCCATATGTGCAAAAGTTTAAACACATATGGCGATTTAATCCTTGAGGATTTGAAGGAGAGAATGAAGCCTATCTTATCTCTGAATATCTGGACTTCTAGGAGAAAATGGGGATATCGACGGTTCGCTTCTCGTTCGTGCTGCTAATACGGATACACGAGGAGGAGTTGAGGGCTGCCGCTGAACTATGGAAGTATTAATATAATGAACCAGTTTTCTCTTCTTAAAGAGAGGAGCTGGCACATCGTCTACTGGCGTAGTAGGACGCCAACAACAAGAATAGACAACAACAGGAACAACCACTAAACCAAGAAGATACCTATTTATTCTCATACGAAATCCTAGATTTACGACATCAAACGTGTTGTTACCGCTGAGCACACAACCGAAACTAATGCCGAAACACCTGCCGAGACACCTATTCTATACAACGACGACTCCTTTTTCTTTTTGATTCGTTTATCAATAAGCTTAGTGACGTCAGGATGTTGAACAACATCTGATATTGTATTTACAGGAAGTGTTGTATCGGCAAGAGCTGGTAACGTCATTAATGACATCACAACAACTAATCTAGTGTTCATATAAGCCTCCCTAGCGAAAATGGGTTATTTATTTCTTCCCAACTTTACGCGCTTCTGAAAGAGCAATCGCAATAGCTTGCTTAGGATTAGTAACTTTTCTATTACTTTTACCAATAGGTAGCTCACCACGTTTATACTCTTCCATAACAATTTTTACTTTTTTTTGTTTTTTTTTCTTCTCTTTTTTATCTTTCATACTACACCTCAGTTTGGAGCGGCGGTAGAGGCCGCTAGATCTCTACCGCCGCATATGAAACCAAAATTACTTTTTGCGTAACTTACGTAATGTCTTAGCAAGACGAGCTTGTTTACCTACTTTGCCGCCTTTTTTTGCCGCAGCATTTAATTTGGCCATAGGTATCTTCTTGCCCTTCTTCACTTTAAGCTCTTCATGCAACTCGCCCTTATGTGCTGGGTTTAAAGCTGCTTGAATCCACTTTTTGTTTTTCATCGACTTCCTATCGTATACGCATGTTGTCCTGCTGACGCAACAACGCCTGGATCTTACCAAGCTTCTTATTGCCACGCGTGACACGCAAAGCGGGTGGTACGCCAATAATACCAAAAGCAATCTTAGACGCCTTTCCAGAAGGCCTGGGCATTGCCATGTCATACCTTACTTAGCAATCTTGCCTGGGTGGAAATCTCTCATCTTGATGCTGTTGTCATTGTTTTCTTGACGATCAACACCTGCAATAGTGTCATCAATAACTTCAGGTGTCCACTTATAGCTGTAGCCGTAAGGACGGTAAACTTGTTGTTGTGGAAGGTTAGCAACAGCTGAATGATCTTCTGAGATCATACCAGAATCTTCCATCTCCATGCGTCGTCGTGGATCCATCATTGTAGGATTAGTATCGCCGCGCATAGAAGCTCTCTTATGTTCCATCGCATCATGTTCATGCATTCTGTCACGGAAAGATTGATGATAACGTTTAGCCATTGTTGGCTCCTTTGGTAGAAACTGTCCCTTAAAGGACAAGGTTGTGCCTCTAACTACCCTTGTGCAGATACATTCTGCGGGGTGAGTCTATTCACTAAATCATTATTGGTGCTCACCATAGGTTGATTTATTTTGGTATCAGTTTGCTTCATAACATTGGCAAGCGTCAAGAGCTTTTCTATGTGGTTCAGATCGATAGTGTCTATCTCTTTCAATGCCTTAACCAGATTCAAGAATGCAATATCTTGATCTTTAAGCGCAGCAGAACGACGTTCGATTGCCAATGCTTTATTTTCTTCGACACGGCTTGTACGCTCAAGTCCAAGACCTCTATCAGCAATTGCACGCGCTTGTGTGAGTTCGGTTTCAGCTTGTTGTTGTGCCATAGCTGATTGCATTTGCATCTGCTGCATTTGTTGTTGTTGTTGTTGCTGCTGTTGTAATTGCTCAACAAGATCTTTTTTATTCTGTAATGTAGCTGCTTCTACCAAGAATTGATCAGGTATCGGAACACCAAGTTCACGCAATTGCAGTGCTTGAGCAAATTGCATTTGACGTTGGGTTGAAGTATTTAAACCATCTTCTACTACCACATCGTATTGTCCAAAAAGCTTATTGTAGAATTCAGGAGTTATTTCCTTTTGTGTAACCTTACTTACTTTTGCGGGGGTCCAGTTCTTTTGAACCAGATCAATAACAATTTTGCCCAGAAGTTTCTGTGAATAATCAAGTTGATCAAAAAGGATCTGTAAGGTAGTAAGTCCGGCACCTTGACGTAACATTGCAAGAACGCCAGCCTTGTCATCATTAGCTGAACCAAGAAGCTCTTCATTTACACCAGATATTTCCATAACTTCCCGAGCTAATAACTCTGAAAGTTGGATCATTGATGGTGGTATTTGCGGCGGTTGTATTTGTTCAACATCGGTCATGTTTGCTTCATCTTTAAGAGCAAGACCACGACCTTGACCATTCAAGAAGACATCTTTTGGATTGATAAGAGCGCCTTCTTTGTACTTCCAACCAGAATTGATTTGAGACTCTAAGATGTCGAGTTCAATAATACGACGACGATTATAGAGATATTGCGCATCACGCAAACCACGGACAACGCCTTGAACCCGCCACGGGAAATAGGGAAGCTGTGGATTGTAATAACCCATAACCGGAACAAACGGATAAGTATCTATACCCATTGGATTTGGACCATCGTAAAATACTCTACCTTGGAGAACAATGGCTAATCTGACGGTAGGAATTTCTTGTTCAATAACCGTAACTTGGGGATACAATGATAAGAAATGCTTTAAGCGATCATTATCATCAAGCGTCCACTCAGTCACTTCACCCGTCTGAGAATCTGCAAGCATCTTCTGTGTTCTAAAGTCACGATAATAGAAATTGTCACAGGTAATAAGATTAACAAAGCCATAATTGAACGACTCAGGAAGGTATTGGAATTTGCCATCACGTCCATTACCCGGATCGCTTGTAGGTAATGATACAATTTCTTCAGCGCGATCAGGAAATAATGATAGTGCTTCGTGCTTGGTTATATAACGCCTTCTCCAGACAGCGTTACAGTCTGAAAGATCTCTCTTTTTAAAGAATGGGTCTATAAGAAAGGCATTATAGTTATTATTGTCAATGCGAATATCACCATTGATCGGATCTTGACGGTAGTCCATCCAGACCTCTAAAAGATTCATGCCCGTTACTAATGCGCCACCGTGGAATGCTTCTGATATTGTTTCATACATTCCCTGATCACCAAGAAAAGAAAAAATGCTAGAAAAAAGATCTGCTGTGTCTGCATTACCGTTTTCTCTCGGCGTCGCCACCATTGACTTACGACTGCGTCGTTGCTGGCCATCTACCATGTTACAGACACGACGAATGCGATTGAAATTGAATTGCTGGCGACGATTAGAAGGAAGGTTACCATAGATATCATTCCACAATGTCTGGTCGCCACATTCGAATCGAGTATCAGTATCGGCCTCACCCCAAAAAGCCTGATTTATAGTAATTGCCTGAGAGTAAAAGACTTCCATTCGTTCACAAATGCCCCGATCTTTTTCATCATAATATTTGGGGCCAAGCTGAGGGAAAAGCATCGCTACTATCCTTTCAAAAAAATTGTTGTACTCACGGATAGTATAGGATTAGTTACTAAAAAGGGGCAAGTTGAACTATTATCGAGGTCCATAAATAGCAGTCCAATGACTAAAAGTATCTAATATATATTCATCTGATACTTCGTGACCGTTAGTAGTCCAAAATCTGTCAGAGTGATCATAATACATAATGGTATACCTAGGATGATCACTATAGGCAAGTAGAATGTCTTTCTTCTTTGGTATGTCTTCTATGCAGATAACTTTATTCCACTTCATAGTTATTCCTTACAGTTAGGACACTCCGATTCTAAAAAGAATCCCTTAAAGAAATAATGTTCTTCACAATTATCGCAATAAAACACGTTCGAACCGTACTCGATAGTATTAACAATAGTTTCAGACCAATCGGTCAGCATTTGCGCTAGTGGCCTATTACTATCATCGGCAATCTTTTGAAGATCCTTAAAGAGTTCTTCGGGAAGATGTAATGTAATATCACGATTCTTGTTCTTTAACACTGCCTTCCTTTGGTTTTCTTCCTGGTTTTTTCTTTGAACAGTTCATTGCATTTTTAAGCACCATCTCTAATTCTTTTATTTTAGCTTGTTGATCTTCTTGAGTCTTAAAGAGCGCATCAATAAATCTTTCATTAATTTCTATTTTTTTGCCCAACATAAAGACAGCATCAACTAATTCTTGAATACCCAAAATCCTGCGTAAAAAACTCATTAATATTCCTTATCTAAAATCATCTCTGAAAAATGAAGGTAAATTTGCTTGTGATCCCATGCGAGTCTCAAGATATCGCCGCTCAATATCTTCAGCGCTTGCCCCTTCTTTCACTTTGGACAAAGAGACGCATAAGTATCTCATAGCGTCTGCCGCATGTGAATAGTAATCATGGAGAGGATGAGCTTTGTAAACTTTCTTCTTGGAGTCATATTCTTGGCGATAGTTCTCCAAAGCTGTGACCAGCTTTGAGCATCGCACGTCATCAAACCACATTCTGGGAAGATTAGAACGAACTTGCTCAATACCATCCATAAGACTTGCATCGTTTGAGATCGTAAAGTTAATGCCGAGTTGGCGTGCTTTATCTAGACGGGTAATGCCCGAACCAAATTCACGAACCGCAATATCGTGAGGAGCAATATGCTTACCATAAGTATAAGGCTTAGATTGAAGCACTTGTATATAATGTTCAAGGCCTTCTTTGTTCTTCTCATAGTAATCAATAATGTTAATAGATTGTCCAAAAGTTTGGTAGAAGATAATGGAAGTGTTGTCTCTAACTCCGAGATCCCACGCGGTATGGACTTTGTGTGAGGGATTCCACGGCACCGGCCCAATTTGGTTCTTAAAGCGAAGGCTATCGATATACTTAGAATAGTAGGCGCCTTCTACACCCATCTCAAATGAACAGTAATATTCTTGTTGGATAAGATCTTCCGATATTAATCCCAATCTTCGCTCATCATCAATTTCTGATAATGATACATGCTGGGTGTCATCAAGCGTGAGACGATAGCAGAACCAATTTGGCGCAGACTGTGCAAGCTTAAACAATTCCCAGGCATGGTTTTTACCTCGCGGGGTCGTAAGGAAAATAGCCCAACCGCCATTAGCGCGAAGAATAGGAGAAAGATACTTAAAGGCTTGCGGATCTTGTAACGCATATTCAGAAAACACACATCCAATAGGGTTAGTACCCATTAACGAATCATAAGAATCAGATCCCACCAATTGTAACAAAGATCCATTCTTAAACCAGATCTTCATTTCCTGAGAGTTTTTAGATTGAATGAGCTGTTCAGGAATAAAATCAAGGATGCGCTCACCGTCAGTGGTAATACTGTCCCAAATAACCTTCTTAGCCTGGCTATAAGTGGGGAAGATATAATACACCACGCATACTTTACTTAAACACTGGCGAATGCAGATGTTAAATGCCGTGATGTCTTTGCCGCTTCGTCGGGGCATAACCGCAAAGACGCGCTTATACCCCTTGTTTTCAATAGCATCAAGAAGGGGAAGTTGATAGAAGCGTGGCTTAAACTTATCAAGTTTAACAACGATCTCTGACATTATTCTTGGCTGTTTTGCTTGTTACTGTAAAGAGAAGGTAAATGAGTAGTAACGATATCATCGTGAATCTTCATGAGGCTGTTATAAAGATCAACGTCTTCTACTTTAAGTGCCTCTAAGCTCAAATTAACAACGGCTTTTAAAACATCACACATTAAGGTTAGTGCTTGTTGTTTCATTTCCATAATTATCCTTTATAGTTACGTTCAAAATGATCTGCATCTGGACGAGAAAATCTGCCCCCCCACCTATTTATGGGATCAATACTTTCCCAATAAACACCAAACTTTTCATAATCTTTTAACTGCGTAAGAAAATTATCTTTGTTATCGAAGATATTCAAATCTATAGCAAGCCGTTGACAATGAAGTGAATCTATTATCCCCTTACCTTCTTTGGCATAGATCATCGCCTGTTCTTTGGTTCGGTAAGCTTCTCCAAAGGTACAGAAATAACCAGATTCATAAATAAAACTTATTAATTTGGCAACGTCTAATACAAACTGTTGCTGATTGCTTGAAAGGCTCATTGAATATTCTCCCATGCTTCGAGTTCTTCTTGACTCATAAGGTCATAACAAGAATAACAAAAAACAGGAAGATCATAATCATCGGGAATATTAGTGAGATTAACTCCACAAAAACTACACTCTTTCATTGCTTACTCTTAAAATAACCACACGTACACATCTTTTCTATTTCTTGCCAAGAAGGATAGCCGTATTCCTTAAACAGATCATCGAGATCCTGCTTCGCTTCTTCTTGTCGTACCGTACGCATCTTTTTAATAAACTGCATGGCCCGATGTTCGTCTTCATAGAGCGCACATTCAAACGTTTTTCGTGCTTCGCAGTGAGGCTGACAGTCGTTCACAATGATCTCCACAATAAGCAGGATTTATAGGATATTCGCGATACTCACCTGGAAAGTCTATTTTACAGAAATATGCGAACTTGAGCACGTCCTTATCTTTAGCACTTAAAAATCCATCAAGAAACCATTCTCTGTTTTGCTGTTGCCAATGAAGAACCCGAGGAAACATGTGTCCCTCAGGAAAATCATCAGATGGCATCAAGAGATAATAAACGCCCTCTTTCTTTTCCAGATGTCTGGTAGTGGTTAACGGTTTCCATGCTATTGATGGTTGGTAATGGTATTTATATGAATCACTCATCACACTGTCTCTTATATTCTTCTAATAACGATTCAACTTGGTGTGTCCACTCATGAACCCATGGACTATAAAACTGAGAAACGAACTGTTGCTCTTGTTCAGCGAGTTTACCTAAACAACAGCGGCACATCATGTAGTCCCAATTTTACTCAAACGTCCACAAAGGCACAAAACTTCTTCTTCATCCATAGTTGGAAATCCATACTTCTTTTGTATCTCTTCACACTTACTAAATAGATCATCTACCTGTGAATCAGTCAACTTTTCCGTGCATATTATATCAACACTGAAGTCATCATTTGTGCGTAAGCCGTATTCTTGCCGTGCTTTTTTTATGTCTTTGTCATGCTGATATCTTTGCTCTTGTGTGAGGGATCTGATTGCTTTAGTGAAAGCAATCTGCGCAGGACAATGTGGCGTATGTTTTATCATCAATCTTCCATCTTCGGTACTTTATCACTGTGAGGCACAGCTTCTATAACGACCTTGATATCTTGTTGTTTTGTCTGATCTTTAGAGCATACCTGTTTTTTCCATTTCCAGTAACTACGATAGCTCTTGTCATACATTCCCATGGTAGCCAATACAACACCGGAGTTTAACTCCCCTGTAAGTGCACCAATTTCTCTATTATTTGCCACTCTGACAAAAGCAACTTCGTGTGCTTTCCCAAATACTGGATATTTGTCGCACCATTTATCGTACGTGGTATGGTCAATCGCCTTAAAGGAATGGAACTGAGACATTTTTAGAGCTTCCTTTGTATCACTCCAGTCCAACAATTCTTGTGCGAGTCTTTCCATCTCTTGCTCGGTTGGATCGTAGTTTGGACGCCACTTTGTTAGAATACTCGGTGGATTTAATTGCCTTTTTTCATTTCTCTCTGTCTTTTTTTTAAAAGCCATTTCTAAATCCTTTTATCTTTCAGCGTAATACTCCCCATCAAAAACCCTATAAACGAATCGACACAGAAAGAAGTATTAAATACTTTTTTATTAGAGGAAGGGTAATAACAATCTATAAGATATTTCCTCTCTCTGTTTTTTGGAAAATCTTCCATATTCTTGAAGTTGTCTGAGGCCCTCTTAATAAAGTCTTCACATCCATAACACATTTGGTTGGGAAACTGTTCGTATTTTTCGAATGACGTAGGCTTGAATATAAATTGAACTGAAAACTTCTTGCCCGATCCAGAAAAAGATTGGTAGCATTTATAACAGTAAATATCGCCATTAAAATCATCTATATATATTCTGTCATGACTTTCATTGCCAAAAAAATCAGAACTGCACTTTTGACATTTTTTACTGATAGAATGAATTGAAAGAACTGATTTATTCATCGTTTGGCCTTCCTTCTTGAAAGACACATCTGTGCCAATTATCTTCGATATACGTAAATGAAGGTAGTTTTTTATCCGAATTTGTAGGGCTTTCCTGTTCTCTCTGTCTTTTTTTTTTGCATAGTTTTAACCCCTTAAAATATCAGATCCGGCAAGATAACCTTGAGGGATAAAAAATAGAGCTGGCCGCTCTTGCCTATAAGCATAATCATGGGAACAGTAGCCCCGCTAAAATGAGGAGAACTTGATATCTCTTTAAAGAAAGGCATATCAACAACACCTTCAAATAGAACTACTGGTTCTCGTATATCAAATTTACGCTCTGGGTTTTTGAGCTCAGCAATAATAGTATCTCTAATATCTTCAAAATTAATTACTTTATTCATCTTTCAACTTTACTTCTTCGAAAATACATCTATGCCAATTATCTTCAATTGATATAAATGAAGGTTCTTTTCTCTCCACGTTCATAGAAGTCTCCTGAATATCAATAACAGAAGGAGCCACTAACGCCAAAACATACATAATCAATATACTCATTTTTCTATCTTTCGTATAACTACATCAGTTCGTGGCTTTAAATGGGTATATACTTTTGAAGCAGTTATCTTAGCAAATAAGCTATCGTCTTTGTGCAAAATCCCATTAAAAGCGTCTTCAACAAATTTAATCAGATTGCTCAAATCTGGCTTAAAAATATGAGGTTTATTGTATTTTGCCTGGGCATTCTTAGGACTTAGTGAAATAGGAACTTTCATATAAAAGGTTACCTCAAGACCTAAAGGACCTTCCCATGGTACATGATTGGGATAATAGTGTGTAAATCGCTGTCGTAGTTCTTCTTTGATCTGCTTTTGCGGATCCCACGTCATCTTATTACCATGTCGCGCCCTTTGTAAAGGTATAGGATCGCCCGGTATTGAAAAACCAAAGACGTTGTCATTAGACGAAAGATTTTCTTTGTCCCGGTGTTCCATATCAAAAGACGTCATTTTGTTTCTCCTGAGTCAAATTTGACGCATCTTCTGCTGGATTAAACAACTCCGCAAAGGCACAATCCTTGGATGGTTGGGTATTCATAGGGCACGACTTCTGTCCTTGAAAGTGGCATAACCTTTCACGTTCCCTCATCGCTGCCAGTATTTTGGGATCACAGGTAAGGGGAAGACCTAAACGAGTCATGTGCGAGGCAAATGGATTATCCGGATGGTACTTCAAGATAGCAACTGCTCGTTTGTACTTCGGTGTTTCTCGTAACAACTCTGATCGGTAGTACTCTTCTACCGGATGATACTCTACTTTTTCTTGCAATTGTGGTTGTGGCTTCATGTAAGACGGAATTGCATCCGTCTTTCCCATTGATGAAGTTCTTGAACCAACATCTGCTGGTTTATTTGGTTGCAACGTAGGTGAAACAAACCCACCACCCTTTTTATTATCAAACAACAACCCATTCGCATGTTTTCTACATATCCCCAAGAAGAATCTGGTTGGATTGTTGATGTTCTTTGCTTTGTAAAACACCTCTTTTGCATAGGAAATGGTTTTGTCTGAGTACTGATCAATCTGATCTTGTTCTTGTTCAGTGAAGATTAAACCGGGAATACTAACTCTGGTCTTTTTTGCCTGGTCGGACATTGTATCGCTCCGTGTATGACTTACAGTTGTTGTTGTATTGTTATAAATAACATTCTGTTCTTTATATAATTGTGTCGTCTTTCTATGTTTGAACCTGGAATAATTACACACTGAAAACATGAGTGGGACTAACATGGTGATGTAAAGACTATTCAATGATGGGAGGTAATTCTTGAGACGATCACGGATCTCTTTAAGATGGAAAACTGACGATATCTTGTAGATACAAGAGTTCATGTGGCGATAGTTAATAGCTATCAAGCCCTTTGCTTCTAAGGCATGTAATGACTTATTAACATGCTGGCGACTTATACCCACATAATCAGCAAGTGTTTCTTGGCTAACGTAGATAACCGGATAACGGTTGTCGCACTCTATCATGATATTCAATAGTACTCGTTCTGATGCTGTAAGAACGCTCGATAGAGTGGACAACCGGGATGTAAGCAGTGCGCTTTCTGGAACTGGCTGCAACTCGTTCCATCTTTTTACAGGAATTGTTCTTCTTCTGCGAACCTTGTTGCCAATAGAATTTAATCTACGGTTTGCACTATGGAAACCGACATTCTCTAAAACTTGACGTGTATGATTTTTTAAACTATATTCATTACTATTAATTGTCATCAATCCTCTCGATGATACATTTATTTTCGTCTGTATTTTTATACTTTCGTTTATTAATTGTCATTCATCTTTTGGGTTATGCATTTTTTGTGCTAAATAAGAATGTTGAACCATTCTTATGCTATGCAACCTCTGTTAAACATCATAGAGTGGACGCTTTACAAATTCTCTATGGTAAAAGTTCTGAGCCATTGGCCACTTTCGACAAGAAAGCTACCAATGGCTATTTTTTTAGTCAACAAAAAAGAAGGCCTGGGATGCCATTTACCAGGCCAACTGTACTAAAGATTCTAAATAATAATAAAGCGCATCCAGAGATATTGCTATCCCCAGACGCGCGTTTTGATGAGCTACTTAAGCCATTCGTATATCAGCTTGACTGAAAAAAATACAATCACAGCCAATGTAAAAGAATAAATATCGATACCGTAAAATTCTAGATAGATATTATCTCGCATAAGTGTTGGTAACATTGATCTTCCTTAAGACCCTTTTAAAGACAAACGGCACCGGGCGTTTAGGCTTTGGAGTCGGCACCACAATCTCATCCGGAAGGAAGACATTAGTAGTTGCCATGATGGGCGCCATAATGAGTGAAGCAACAAAGAAAATATACATCATATCGTGTCCCTTATAGTAATAATGTTAAATACTATTTCCCTCTAAGTAGTTTTCTATTTTTAGTAATGATTTCAAGTTAGGTGTTGTCTCTCCCCGTAGAAACCGTGAAATCACCAGGGACGATACACCTATCTCCAGAGCAATTTCACGGCTTGATTTTGGGCGTTTGTGTAACAAAGTAAGCAGCCTTGTTCGCACATCTTGTATCTTTTCTGCAGTATGCATACTATCTCCTCAGGTATAGATACCATTTATGAAATATAATATACAAAATTTACTTAATATCAATAGTTGATTTTATTTAATTGTGTTATATAATGTAATTAAGTTTAAAATATAACACAAGGAGTTGTTATGGAAAACAAAGAAACCGTTAAGGTCATAGAAGTAACCGACCCGAAAATATTAGATCTTATCAAAGAAATTTATGGAGAAGTGGAAGTAAAACAAGAGACCAAACATGCAACTAAGTGAACAAGAAATACGACGTATAGTCCGAATCGCCGCTGATGAATACCATAATCTTCGTGGAGAAAGGGAAAAGATTGGCCATGTTGATGGTAGGTATTCTACAAAGTGTGATAACTACAAAGAAGTTCCGCCTGAAGTGATGAAGAGTATATGTTTTGTTGGGTTTGTTTTTAGTGTATTGATGTTTGGTTGTTATTGGTTAAACAAAATCTACAAAAAGGATATGTGATGGAAAACTTACAACAACAATTAAGCGATATTGATGCCTCAATAAGTAACTTGGGACAAAAGCTAGAATATCTCCGAACAGAACGAATATTCAATGGTGAGTATTCTTCTATCCAACTCAATGAACTTGCCAATGCTTTATGTCTTGCCCAAAGCGAATTTCCAGAAATCGGCAAAAATCGCAAGGGCCACAATTATAAGTATGCAGATATTGATGCCATTATGAATGAGCTTAGGCCAATTTTGACCAAGAATAGTCTTTGTGTTATTCAGCAAGAGCGAGTCCTTCAAGATAGTTCAACCATTCTCCACACGATTCTTATGCATAAATCTGGGCAATGGATAGAATCGCGCAAGAAGGTGATTGTATTAAAGTCTCCCAACGAACACCAAGCATATGGCTCTGCATTGACATATTATCGCCGTTACTCGTTGATGTCATTACTTGGTATAACTATAAGCAATGATACGATCGATGACGACGGTGATTATCGTAAACCAACTTACACAACGCCAGCACCAACGCCAGCACCCACAAATACACCAAAACAGCCTGAAGTCTTCATAAATAGTACGCAAGCAAGTAATATCATTTACGAACTTGATGGTTATCCAGAAATACACGATCGCATACTCGAGATATTGAAGATAGAAAAAATAGGGGAAATACCCGCTAAATATTACGAGGCTACCGTCAAGCAGATCCGTAATATTAAAGAGAGTATGAACAGTAAATAACCATAAAAGGAGTTAGTGTGACCAAGACAAGATTTCATGGGTCAGATGTGAAATATAGCGTCCCCACCCACTTTAATAAGGACGTTCATGGAGCTATATGGATCTTCCAAGAAGAGAAGGGAATACAGATCTATATCCAGACATCACCTGATAGTGAAGCACCCTCATGGAAGAGAATGGGAGAAGTTCTAGAAAAAGCATTCGAACATTTATATATCGATCAAAAGTTTATAGAAATGTGCTTAAGGTTATATAAGAATAAAGATGACATAAGTGAATTGGATAAGCTCATTAATCTATAGTAGCAAACTCGAAAGGAACCATCATGTTGTTATTCTCATTGATTTCAATGCTATCACTTCTATTGATCCAACCTCCAGTTTTATAAGTCATGGCATGATTCGAATCCCCCTGTTTAAGAGATCGCAGGGGGATTATTTATATAATTACTTCTTTGACTCTAACTTATCTAATCGTTGTTGTAATTGCTGTATTGTTTGTTGTTGTCTTTGTAGTTCTTTAAGTAAAAGTATTGGCAATTCCTGATAGCTAACTGTTTCTACCTGATTCTCATTATTATATATTACCAATCCAGGTATTACTTTTTCCACTTCTTCAGCAATTAATCCTAATGTCACGCGCTTTGCTGGATCCGACTTATAGGTAAATGATACTGGACGTAATTTATAAATATCAGAACCATCTCTAAGATCTTTAATATTTTCTTTATAACGTATAGATGAAGTAGTCGTTCCTAGCTGACCAGATGCATTTACGAATACACCAACGCCACCCGATGAAGTAGCACCACTAATTCCTGCGATAAAACATCTATTTTGTTGGCTATCACCACTACCAGAAGTACCTATTCTTATGGTATTTGTTTCGCTAACTACACCAACATTACCAATGATGATATTACTGTTTTCAGTTGAAGTGTAAGCACTTGCTGCATTCTGACCAATAGCTATATTATGAGCCCCCGTTATTGGACCGGGACCCGCTAAAGCATTTGATCCAACAGCTGTGTTTCCATCCCCAGTGCTAACACCACCACAAGCACTGTTACCAACACCGGTATTACCAGTTCCAGTAGTAACGCCACCACACGCACTATTACCAACACCGGTATTATAATCACCGGTCGTCACACTTGAACTTGCTTGATGGCCAATACCCGTATTTTGAGATCCACTCGTTAATGCATCAAGAGTCGCTGCTCCAAATCCCGCATTATTAAGACCAGTATATGTATTATTTCCCGATAGAATCCCTATAAAGGTATTATTATTTCCATCAGACGTATTTAAATTAACTGTAGCGCCACTTCCAGAGAATTTTAGAGTTGCACCGCCGTTTAATCCTGAGAAAGTTATATTACCTCCAGATGGAGTGGCAGTTCCAGAATCAGTAATAAAATTACTTGCTTCAGATCCCCCTGTTGTGGCTCCCAATTGACCTGTAGTAGTATCAATAGTCACAAAATTACTATTAGAGACCGTAACACCAGTAATGCCCGCTATAAAACATTTATTCTGTTGTGATCCACCAGAACCCTGGGTTCCTATACGTATAGTATTGTTATCGCCACCAACCCCATTATTACCAATCACGATATTACTGCTATCGCCTGCGGTTAAAGCAGATCCAGATATTTCCCCGATAGCAATATTGTCAGCCCCGGTTGTTATACTATCTAAAGCTTCAAATCCAATAGCTGTGTTCTGATTGCCTGTAGTTAAAGAATTTAAAGCATCAGCACCTATGGCAGTATTCTGAGTTGCGGTCGTACTCTGCGCTAAAGCCCCAGCACCAACAGCTGTGTTATTATTAGCTGTCGTTGCGGAAGACAAAGCTGCATGTCCCACCGCTGTATTATCTGATCCCGTAGTATTTGTTGATAAAGCTGCCAAGCCAACTGCTGTATTTGCTCCTCCGGTCGTATTACCATCCAAAGCATTCAATCCAAAAGCAGAGTTATCAGTCCCAGTTGAATTACTATGAAGTGCATTTACACCCACAGCTGTATTATTATTTGTTGTACCAGTTAATGAGGCAAGAGATCCAGCTCCTAATCCAACGTTATTATGAGCATCAGTAGAGTCTAAAGTTACCGTAGAACCAGAACCAGTAAATTCCATAGTTCCGCCGGCAGGAATAGCAGTAAATGTTATTACACCTGCAGAAGGAGTAGCAGTTCCGTTATCTGTATGAAAGCTACTTGTCATGCCACCACTTGCTTCTGAGCCAAGTTGTCCGGTTGTAGTATCTATAGTAACTAAGTTAAGATTACTTACTGTTACACCCGCTATACCAGCTATGAAACATTTATCTTGTTGACCAGCTCCAGAACCCTCGGTTCCGATACGAATAGTATTGGCATCAGCAATGGTTCCATCGTTACCGATAACAATATTACTGCTTTCAGTAGTGGTATAACTTCCACCGGCTCCATCACCAAGAGCAACATTATGACTACCAGTCGTAATGCCATCTAAAGCTTCAGACCCCACAGCAGTATTCTGACTTCCTGTTGTAAGAAGATGTAATGTATTATCACCAACTGATGTATTGTGACCACCAGTTGTAATATTAGCCCCCGATTCATCACCAACTGCTGTATTACTTATACCGGTAGTATTTGCACCAAGAGCCCCATGTCCGACAGCAACTAGTGCATCCGTAACTGTATTTTGATTAAGCGCAGCAAATCCAACTGCAACACAATCACGAGCTGTGGAAGCATTTTGCATTGCATTTGCACCAACAGCCACATTTTCAAGGCCTGTGCTACTTGAACCATTAGCCCTAAATCCAACAGCAACATTATCAGTACCAAGTGCTGTGCTTAAAGCAGATGCACCAATAGCAGTATTACCTGATGTTGTAGTTACAGAAGAAAGGGCCAATGAACCAACTGCAACATTGTTAGCGCCACTCACATTATTATTGAGTGCATCGGCTCCGACAGCCGTATTATTAGTTCCACTTGTAAGAGCTTCAAGAGATTGTGATCCGACAGCAGTATTAAATCCCCCAGCTAATGCATTGGATAACGATTGATATCCGACAGCAGTGTTATCTGTTGAAGTAGCTGTTGATTGAAGAGCAGATGTACCTATAGCGGTATTATGCGTTCCGGTAGTATTATTTTTCAATGCGGCGGATCCAACTGCGACATTGTCCGATACATCATTATTTTCTAATGCATTAGCACCGATTGCTACGTTATCTGATCCGGTTATGTTTGCGGATAAAGCATCAAACCCGTAGGCGGTATTGTTGTCTCCGGTAGTATTGGATGATAGAACTCCAGAACCAAATGCCGTATTACCCGTACCCGTAGTATTGGCACCTAAAGATTGATAACCAACCGCAGTACTATCTGATCCAGTTGTGTTGGATGCTATTGATCCAAATCCAACTGCGGTATTATTACCACCTGTAGTCGTATCAGTAAGAGCATTAGCGCCAACTGCAACATTAAACGCTCCCGTAGTCGTCGCATTCAAAGTAGCAAATCCAACAGCTGTATTATCATTACCTGTAGTTAGCGAAACTAATGAACCTGCGCCTAAAGAACTATTTCCAACTGCGCTTGCCGTAGTCAATGTTGTATTACCAGAACCCGATCCAACAAAAGTATTACTTGTACCGTAATTACTCACAAAACGGTTACCACCGAATTTGATGATACCCTCATTTGCTGCTGTATTTGTATTCGGTAATGTAAGATCGCCGGCAGTGATTATAACGTCTCCTGTTTGAGCAGTTACCGCTCCCGCATTAGCAGCAATTGGAGCTAGATCACCTAAAGTTATTGCATTATTAATAGCTATGGTGACAGTATTGCCAGAACCCGCAGTGTTAATTCCATGGGCACCGAACTCATTAATAACACCAGCAACAGGAGCAGCATTACCACTATCAGTATGAATATCATCAACAGAACCAGAGCCAGCTGCCAATTGTACCCAATTAGCAACCCCACCTGATAAGCTTACTAATACCCAATAAGTCTGAGTTGTCTTATTAAGCCAACGCGTCATTAAGATAAAGTTTTTACTATCATTAGAATTAGGATCTCTATCAAAGGCAACATCAGCGGAAACCTGCAACGGCTCTACCCCTAAATAGGATAGAGGATTAAGACCGGATAATCGTAAGCTCATTCTTATGCTCCTCTCTTTTCTAAGACTTCGATACGTTTAATCGCTTTCTTAAGCTCATTCAACAAGAGTGATGGTAATAAGTGATATTGTACTGTTTCTGGTTTACCTTCTTTATCATATACAACAAGATCTGGAAATAGTTGAGCAACTTCTTCAGCAATCAATCCGTATTGTTGTTGTTTTGTTGTATCTGATTTATAGGTAAAGGTGACAGGACGTAAACTCAAAAGAGCAGAACTTGAATTGGCCATATCCTTTATAGTGTCTTTAAAACGAGCAGATGAAATAACAGTACCTAATTGACCTGTAGATGTATTAACAAGAACAGCTGAGGTACTTGTGACAGTCACGCCGGCTATTCCTTGAAAGAAAGCGGTTGTATGAGTTCCATTGGTACCAATGCGTATTTCGCCACTATTTCCATTACTTCCTGTGTTTGATATAACAATATTATTAGACTCAGTTCCCGT
>Ga0307475_10000210_pt1 | contig 35991 bp, 21 predicted proteins | sample atmos_gasesECM1C_FD_203317 | JGI IMG/M metagenome (GOLD analysis project Ga0307475, IMG submission 203317) | Hardwood forest soil microbial communities from Morgan-Monroe State Forest, Indiana, United States - atmos_gasesECM1C_515 | ecosystem: Environmental > Terrestrial > Soil > Temperate... | reverse complement strand
GGTACCATTAATGACGGGTCCGGCAATGCCGAAACCAGCGGCAGCGATGCTTTCCTTGCCCAGATGATCGGCCGCCTGGCGCGAGAATTCCTTGACGATGCGTTCAAAGTGCGAGAACTCCTTGCTGGCGAAGCGCTGCTTGAAGACGGGGGTGAGGTTGCCGCCTTTTTCAGAGAAGAGCGCCAAATTGCACTTCGTCCCGCCGACGTCGCCTGCCAGGATCAATGGTCTTCTCCTCGGAATCTTCTGAATCGATTTAATGAATCAATTGTAGCATCAAGGGTTGTACCACTGTCTGCCGTCACGTTCGAGCAGAAGATCAGATTCCCGCGGACCCCAACTGCCAGAGGAATATTGTGGCACGGTGGCGCTCTTGGCGGCGCTCCAGACGTCGAGGATGGGATCGACGAGGGACCAGGCAGCTTCGACGCTATCGCCGCGATCGAAGAGGGTGGCATCGCCGCGCACGCAGTCGTTCAGGAGCGTGGCATAAGCGCTGCGGCTGGAGTCCCCGAAACCTTCTTTGTAGCTGAAATTCATGGTGACGTTGCCGATGCTCATTTCGGTGCCCGGGCGTTTCGCACCGAAGGAAACGGAAATGCCTTCGTCCGGCTGAATGTTCAAGATGAGGCGGTTGGCTTGAACATCTTTCTCGCGAAAAACAATGTGCGGAGCCCGGCGAAACTGGATCATGATCTCGGTGGTGCGCTTGGCGAGACGCTTGCCGGTGCGGAGATAAAAGGGGACGCCGGCCCAGCGCCAGTTGTCGATCAGAAGTTTGCCGGCCACAAAAGTTTCCGTTTTGGAAGTGGGACTGACGTGCAGCTCTTCGCGGTAACCGGGGACAGGCGTGTCGCCCAGTTTTCCGGGAGAATATTGTCCGCGAACCACGGCTTGAGCGACCATTTCCAAGTCGAAGGGACGGATGGACTGCAACACCTTCAGTTTTTCATTGCGGACGGCATTGGCATCGAAGGAGGCGGGGGGCTCAACAGCGACCAGTGAAGTGAGCTGCAGAACGTGGCTCTGAATCATGTCGCGAAGGGCGCCGGCGGTTTCATAAAAGCCGCCGCGGCGTTCGACACCGAGCGTTTCCGATGCGGTGATTTGGACGTGATCGACGTAATTACGATTCCAAAGAGGCTCGAAGATGCCGTTGCCAAAGCGCAAGACGAGCAGATTCTGCACGGTGTCCTTGCCGAGATAATGATCGATGCGGTAGACCTGCTTTTCGTCGAAAACATTGAGAACAATCTGATTCAGAGCTTTGGCGGAGGCGAGATCGCGGCCAAAGGGTTTCTCAATGATGATGCGCACCCAGGAATTCGGCGAAGCAGGACGAGCGAGGCACGCACGTCCAAGGTGCTCGACAATGGCCGGATAAACTTCAGGCGGGGTGGAAAGGTAAATCAAGCGGTTGCCGCCGATGTTCTTTGCAGATTCGATTTCCGTGAGACGTTGGCAGAGCTGCTTGTAGGCTTCCGGGTTGGAGTAATCGCCGGGACTGTAATAAAGGTTAGAAGCAAACTCATCCCACTGTTTGGGATCGATGGGACCGACTTCGGAGATGCTCTTGGCGGCTTCGCCAAGGGTGGTGCGAAAGGCGTCATCGGACATGGGCGTGCGCGCAAAACCCAGGATGGCGTAGCGCGTTCCCAGGCCATTGTGAATCGCGAGGTCATACATCGCGGGAATGACTTTGCGCTTGGCGAGATCGCCCGAAGCGCCGAAAAGAACGACGGTGCAGGGTTCCGCCACGCCGCCGTAGATAGAACTGAAACGACCGGATTCGCCCGCCATCGTCACTCCCTCCGCCAAGTTGCGCCCGGTTCAGGTACTTCAAACAGCGCTCAAAACTATACCTCAACCCCGTAATTTCCAAGGTCGGAACGCAATTGCGCTGCGTTCTGAAAGTGAATGGTGTTCATCCCAAGGCGCCGCGGGCTTTCCAGGTTGAGCGGGCGGTCATCAATGAAAAGGCACTTCTCCGGCGGGCGCTGGGTGACTTCGAGGGCGATACGAAATATGGTTTCTTCGGGCTTGCGGGAGCGGACGTAACAGGAGCTGAAAAAGACCAGGAAGTTCCTGCGAAGGTCGAAGGCTTCAATGCGGTACTGGTTAAGCTCCAGCGGCTCGTTATTGATAGCGCCGACAAAGTATCTTCCGGAGCCGGAGAGCTTATCAAGAATGGCGCGCGAATCTGGGTATTCCTTGGACTGCGCGAACATGAAGGCGGTGAACTCCTCGCGTGTGAAACCGCGCTGGCGATAGAACAAAGTGCGGTCGAGATATTCGTTTAAAGTGATTTGACCGGAGTCGAATGCGGGGAAAGATAGATCGTGGCGGTCCTGAAACTCTTCCCAGTCGAGGCGAAAAGCGTCCGCGGCGGCCTTGCGCGAGCCGCGGTCCCAGCCATTGGTCAATATGACGCCGCCGATGTCCCAGAAAAGTGTGGTGATCTCACCCAAAGGCGCAGCTCCCTTGAACTTCGCGTTTAACGCGCCGCGGTATCATTTGATGAACCAGAACGCGAAGGGATACGAGAATTACCACGGAACAATGCGGCTCTTCCCCAACGCGTTGGTAAGAATGGCCTCCAACGGTATCAGCCCTTGATCGGTCCCACTCGGCAGATGCAATCGTATTACGGGACTTCGCCGGTGGCCAAGCGATTCAAAGTGGGAATCCCCTCGGGATTCCCACTTTCTCACAGCCACAACAACAAGCCTTCTTCGGTTACGTCTCAAATGGCTCGACGGGGAGCGCTAGGGTTACATTCTTAGATGGCTTGACGGGGTCCCCAATTTCAACCGCATATGATTAACGGTTGTTTCTACGTGACCTGATAGCTCCGGACAGCTTTAGGCTTGCCATGCGCAACTAGGAATTTCAGCGACTTTGCAGTAAGGTGAGATGGAAGAACGAGCGTGAGGAGAAGAGCATGGCGAATGAAGATTGCGGTCCGACTGCGGCGGCCAGCGAAACGGTGAAACCCGGCACGCGCCTGGTGCAATGCGTCAAATTTGGCAAAGAATTGCCCGGCTTGGATCGCATTCCCTGGCAAGGAGAGCTGGGGAAGCGGGTGTACGAAAATGTCTCCAAGGATGCCTGGAAGCTCTGGCTGGAGCATTCCAAAATGATCATGAACGAATACCGTCTGAATCCGCTCGATCCCAATTCGCAGAAGATCATGGGGGAACAGATGGAACAGTTTTTCTTCGGCGAAGGCGCGAAGCTCCCTGAAGGATATGTTCCGCCCAAGGCCAAAGGCTAATTCCCCTGGTTGGTCATCCGGTGCGTCGCCGGATGTTCAACAGGCAGGCGCGGAGAAATTTTAAAAGATAATTTTTGATGAGCTCGGCGAAGCCCCTGCTCGACTTCCTCCGGCGTGTTCCCCCGAGCAAAAAGAAATCCCAGATAACTCGAACCGTCCGGCCAGGCGGCAATGGCATCGTGCAGCCGGGCGGTGATGGAGAGTTCCGTGATGCCCGGAATTGACCGCGCGGCCTCTTCCCCCGAGACAGCTTCAAGAATCCCACTCTCGGGAACAGGAATCATCATGACGCCGGAGGCCATTCGTTCGCGCGGGGAATTCGATCCGGGGAGTTCGAGCGCGTGACGAACAAGCAATTCTTCGAGACCGATAGGTTCCGTTTCTCCATCAAAAGAAAATCGCAGGGAGCCAGCGCAAAGGCCGCCGATGGGCCGTGGCGCGACCTCGAGCGGCCACACTCCGTGTTCGTTGATCCGAAACTCGGCGTGGATTGGTCCGTGAGAGAGTCCCAAGGCTCGCACTGAGTCTTTCGCCGTTTTCGCGATCTCCTGCTGAACGGATTGGGCAAGGCGTGAAGGCGTCACATAAATCGTTTCTTCAAAGTAGGGTCCTTCCAGCGGATCGGGTTTATCGAAGATTGCCAGAACCTTCATCTCGCCATCGGTGAGAAGTCCCTCCAGGGCAACTTCCCCTCCCGGAACGTAGCCTTCCACGAGCATTTGATCGAGATTCGGCTCGCGGGTGGCAAGAATTTCCGGGGATTGCAGCAGCCGCCGGACGCGGGCGGCAGCCGAGAGGAACTCTTCGCGACTGTTCGCGCGCACCACACCCTGACTGGCGGAAAGCGAAATGGGTTTCAAGACGCAAGGATAGGAAATGTTCAGAAGCGAAGGCTCGGGCAGGGGATCGATGGGAAGCTTCTGAAACCACGGGGCGTTCAAACCAGCATGGCGAAAAATTTCTTTCATGCGCAGCTTGCTCCGGCAAGCTTCCGCGGCGGCGGGATGGTTGTAACGAATGCCTAGTCCGCGCGCGGCGTATGCGGCAGCGGCGGCTGGCCGGTCACCGAGAGCAAGGATTCCGCCGACCTCCTGGCTGTGAATGGCTTCCATCACGGCATAAGCGGCTGTCTCCGGCGATTCGAAATGAACGGCGATGGCCTGATCGCCCCACGGATCTTCTAATTGATGGCAGCGATCGGTGACGTAGACAAGTTGCACACCCAGTTTGCGGGCGGCGCCTTCGAAGCTGCGCGTCTGGTAGCCGAGTTTCGCGGTGAAGAGCAGCAACCGTTTTGCATCGGTCATGGGCGGTTCCTCTTAACTATTCGGAAAAGAGCTGCCCGCCTCCCCGACAAGGTCGGGGTAAACGGAAGGCGGGCCCTACAAGAAAGATCAAACGAAGCCGTCGGCGCTTCGGACGGCATTCTTCGCCGGTGGCTTCTGAGCGCCGATGGCAACGAGCTGATCGCGGGTTGGCTCCGCGCAGCAGTACCAGGGCTCGCTGAGGAATGGAACGCCAGCAGGAGATTGCGCTGATGCGGTGATCTGGGGCGCACGCAAACCAGCGGCGGCATGCGCGGCTCTCCAAATGCGCTCGAACGTGGCGAACCGCGATTCCTTTTGGCGCTCCGCCGCGGCGGCGATCTCCTGGACAGTTTCACTGAGCGCATCCAGGCGCGGGTCAGCGTTTTGCCAAGGGTAAGCAAGCGACTGCGGGTCGAAAGGCCCAACCAGGCGACGTATGCTTTCCAATTCCAACATTCGTGAGCCTTCGGGAATCAACAGACGAATGCCCAGCTGAATGGGCGCGACGTTTTCGATGACATCTTGCTGGTCGATAACTCGCAGCAAATCTAAGTAGCCGTCCACCGTCGTCCAGGGAGTAAAAGGCACGAAAGTCGGGTGCAGGGTCATGCCCAGCTCGCGAAAGATTTTGGTGACGTGGAGAAAATCTTGCCGGGTGTGCCCCTTGTCCAGAAAACCGAGCACCGCATCGTCCACGGATTCCACGGCGCTAATCACAAAGAGGCAACCGGTATCGCGAAGAACGGCCAAGTGCTCTTGGTGTTTGAGCAGATGTTCGATTTTGATGGTCACGTCATAAGTCACGCCCGGAAATTCTCGCCGGAACGCTTCGACGATCTCCAGCGCGTGACGAATGCCGTTGAAGAAATCCGGATCGCCGAAGGTAATGTGCTGTGCGCCCCCGGCCACCTGGCGCCGGACGTCTTCAAGCACGACATCGCGGCTGACGATTCGAAAGATTCCCTTGTAAACGGGCACGATAGGACAATGACGGCAAAGATGCTTGCAGCCGCGGCTTGCTTCCGTCGAACCGACAATCCGGAAACCATCGCCGGGAACGATCAGATGCGCGTATTTTTCCATCGCCGGCATCCCCGAGCGGTCCGGGACTTCAAACTGCAACCGGGCCATGGAGATCACCGACTCGGCCGGCTGCACAGTTGCTGGCCTTCCATTTCCGGCGAGCCTGTCTGCCAGTTGAACTAAACCCTCCTCGAATTCGCCACCAAGAATCGTGGATACGCCAAGGGCCCGGAGATACTCTACGTTCATGGGAGCGTACAGACCGTAGCAGCAAAGATGCGCGCTTGGATTTTTCTTTCTGAGCACTGGAATGAGCTGCGCGGCAAGCCGAGTAGCCGTATGCATGGGCAAATAGATGGCGATCAGCTCGGCGTGGTCCATGGCAGTTTCTTCCAACGGCTGCCGCGCAAGGTCCAGCGTCGCGACACGGTGGCCACGTTTCCCCAGCCAAGCCGCGGGCGAGGCCAGACCGAAGGGCTGCCTGCCCAACTCATAAGTCGAAATAAGAACAATGTTCACAGCCATACTAGTATAGCCGCGCGGCGCGGAGATTCGATTTCGGTTATCATAGGGGGTTAAGCACCACCGGGAAAGGACTGTAGAATGGCTATCAACGCGGGCAATTCTTTCCGCACACGCGACAAATTGAACGTTGGCGCCCAAAGCTTCGACATTCACCGACTGGAATTCCTAGAGAAGCAGAGCGTCGCCGATTTGGCAAAGCTTCCCTTTTCGCTGCGCATTCTTCTGGAGAACTTGCTGCGCTGCGAGGATGGTCGGTTTGTGCATGCCGGGGACATTCGGGCGCTGGCAAACTGGCGGCCAGGCGCTCCGGAAAAAGAAATTGCTTTCATGCCCGCGCGCGTGCTTCTGCAAGACTTCACTGGAGTACCCGCGATCGTCGATCTCGCCACCATGCGCGAAGCGGTGCAGCGCATGGGGGGCAATCCCAAACGAATCAATCCGCTGTTCCCTGCCGAGCTGGTCATCGATCACTCCGTGCAAGTCGATAATTTTGGCAACGTCAATGCGTTTGCCTTGAATGCCGAGTTGGAATTTCAAAGAAACGTCGAGCGCTACGCCTTTTTGCGTTGGGGACAAACGGCGTTTCAGAACTTCAAGGTCGTTCCGCCAGACACCGGCATTTGTCACCAAGTGAACTTGGAATACCTCGCGCGCGTGGTCTGCGCGATGCCGTACGGCAACCGCTTTGAAGCGTATCCCGATTCGGTGGTGGGCACGGATTCGCACACCACCATGGTCAACGCCTTGGGCGTTTTCGGCTGGGGCGTCGGCGGGATCGAAGCAGAGGCGGCCATGCTCGGCCAGCCCTCTTCGATGCTGATTCCGGAAGTCGTAGGTTTCCGCTTGCACGGACGCTTGCGCGAAGGCGCAACCGCGACGGATCTCGTTTTGACGGTCACGGAAATGTTGCGCAAAAAAGGTGTGGTCGGAAAATTCGTGGAATTCTACGGCTCGGGACTGTCCACGCTGAGCGTTCCCGACCGTGCCACCATTGCCAACATGGCGCCCGAATATGGCGCGACCATGGGCTTTTTCCCTGTTGATAAGGAAACACTCGCCTATCTGCAATTCACGGCGCGCTCGGCGGAGCAGATTGCCCTGGTCGAAGCGTACTGCAAGGAGCAGATGCTTTTCCGCACGGACGAGACGCCCGCGCCGCTTTTCAATGACACCCTGGAATTGGATCTGGGAACAGTCGAGCCTACCGTCGCCGGCCCCAAGCGTCCGCAAGATCGCGTCGCGCTGCGCCAAGCCAAGTCCTCTTTCACGAAAGTGGTGGAAGGAACGCCGGCAAAACATGTCGCGGTTCGAAACAACGGCGATTCGTTTGAACTTTCGAGCGGTGCCGTGGTCATTGCCGCCATCACCAGTTGCACGAACACTTCGAACCCCTCGCTCATGCTGGGCGCGGGCTTGCTGGCGAAAAAAGCGGTCGAGCGCGGCTTGCATGTGAAGCCCTGGGTAAAAACCAGCCTGGCGCCCGGTTCGAAAGTCGTGACCGATTACTTACTAGCCGCGGGCTTGACCCAGTATCTCGAGAAGCTCAACTTTCACCTGGTCGGTTACGGCTGCACCACGTGCATTGGCAACAGCGGCCCGCTGCCGGAGGCTATCGGCGCGGCCATCAGGGACAACAATCTAATTGCAGTCGCCGTTCTTAGCGGGAATCGCAATTTTGAGGGCCGCATTCATCCGCTGGTCCGCGCCAACTATCTGGCTTCGCCGCCGCTGGTTGTTGCTTACGCGCTTGCCGGGCGCATGGACATGGACCTCACCACCGAACCGCTTGGCAAAGATCCGGCGGGCCAGCCCGTTTATCTGAAAGATATCTGGCCGACCCCGCAAGAGATCGAATCAACCGTGCGGTCCGCCGTAACTTCTTCGCAATACAGCAAGCAATACAGCGAAGTGTTCGAGGGCGACGCGCACTGGAAGTCCATGCCCATTCCGAAGGGCGACATTTACAAGTGGGACCCCAAATCGACTTACATCAAGCTGCCGCCGTATTTCGACAACATGCCGAAGACGCCTCCCGCGCTGTCCGACATTCACGGCGCCAAGGTGCTGGCCATTCTTCTAGATAGCGTCACTACCGATCACATCTCGCCGGCGGGCTCGATTCCCGTGGATTCGCCGGCGGGGAAATTCCTTATCGCCAACGGCGTCAAGCCACACGAGTTCAACTCTTATGGCGCGCGGCGTGGCAACCACGAAGTCATGATGCGCGGCACGTTTGCGAATATTCGGCTGCGCAACCAACTAGCGCCCGGCACCGAAGGCGGCTGGACCCTTTTTCTTCCGGATGGCGAGAAGATGTCGATCTATGACGCCGCTGTAAAATATCGCGAGGCGGGCGTGCCGTTGGTGGTCCTCGCTGGAAAAGAATATGGCTCGGGCTCTTCGCGCGATTGGGCGGCAAAAGGCACTCGGCTGCTCGGCGTGCGCGCGGTCATCGCGGAAAGCTACGAACGAATTCACCGGAGCAACCTGGTCGGCATGGGCGTGCTCCCGCTGGAATTCAAGGCCGGCGAGAACCGCGAAACGCTGGGCTTGTCCGGACACGAAATATTCGAGATCGAAGGAGTCGCTTCACTCTCGCCCAAGAAAACAATCACGGTGCACGCTAAGTCCGGAGACGGGCGGACAAAAACTTTCACAGTGACCGCGCGCGTCGATACTCCCGAAGAGGTTTCCTACTATCAGCACGGTGGCATCTTGCAATACGTTTTGCGGCAGATGCTCTAGCATTATGCAGAAGCTGATTTGAGAGCAGGTTTTCGCTGGATCCACCAAAAAAGAGCGAACCCCAGGGCTACAGACAGCAGGCTCACCACCTGCGCGTTGGTCAGCCCGTAAAACACGCGCGGATTGATGCGGATGAACTCCACCAAAAATCGCGCCAGGCCCGTCCAGATCAGGTAGGCGCTGAAGATTTCGCCGTGGGAACCCCCCGCGGCCAGCGCTTTTGTTGTCATGCGCCACAAAAATGCCGCGATAATCGCGCCGACAATGAATTCGTAGATTGGCGTAGGGTGAACAGTGCAGTTCTCTGCTAACCCGTACTTAAAACAAACTCCACTACGGCTCTCGGGGTCCCAAATACCAGTAGTAGGCACAATCCCAGTTGGAAAACTCATGCCCCAGGGCAGGTTTGTCGGCACCCCATAGTCGCCATCTCCGGAGAGCAAACAGCCAATGCGCCCGATCGCGTAACCTAGCGCCGCCGGCGGCGAGCAAAGGTCCATGAATTTCAGCACGGGGATATTGAAGTGCCGCGCCAGCAACGCCAGCGCGATAAGCGTGGTAATCACCGAGCCGGACCACGTAAATCCATACCGGCTAATCAGCACTGCGGGATGGGCAATGAGTTCTCTTGGACTCTCCAGGACGCTATACAGTCGCGCGCCCACCAGGCCGGCGACTCCCACGACGCCGATGATTAGAAATGCTTCGTCACCTTGATTCTTGCCCGCGTTTTTCAAGTAGCCGCGCTCAAGGAATTGCGCGCGGTGACGGTTAAAATCAAATTGCAACATGTAGGCGGCGATCAGCAGGCCGGTCGCCACCATAAGCCCATAAGTAGGTATCGAGAGAGGCCCTAGATGTAGAAATGGAATCATCGACGGAAAAAGTTAGGCTCCCCGGTAAGTATACATGACGCAAGAACATCGCTCGGGGACAGCCCTACCCGGACAGGAGAAATGGCAAGCACCAGGTTCATGGACTCGTCCATGGCACTCCTTCCTGGCCATTTCCATTTTTTCTTTTTCCACCCTCTCGCAACTCCTGCGCCCTCAACCGCTTAAAGTTTTTCCCCAATCGCCCTTGATAAATAATATTTTTCTATAGTTCATCTCGCAGATAACTGTGTTCTGGTGTGCGGGAGCTTGTTTACCCTGAGCGCAGTCGAAGGGCTCCTACTTTTCTTCTATCCTAGGCTGAAACTGTTTCGCCTGCTTCTGGGATCCACAAAACGACCTCCAGTAGAATCAGGCACTTACGAAATGCAAATTTCTTAAGTCCTTTATTTTGACATTCATACCAATTGCCCGGGGGGATGTCCGCCGCTCTCCGATGAAAGCCCAATTCCCCGGTAGAACAGCGCTCCCAGAAGCAACCAACCACCGAACGCAATCCACTCCACGCGCGAAAAGTGCCCCGGGAACCCCGGGAGAATTTTCATGAGAACCAACAGTAAGGAGACGGCGATTCCAAGCCCGGTCACAAAGCGCACGGATGTGCGTTTCTCCACAATCCAGAAAGAAAGGCAGGCGGCGAACCACCCCAGGGCCGACGCCAGCGAGCCGACTTCGGTGACGGGAACGAGAAGCGCATCACCGAAAAAAAGAGCAGCCAGCGTTCCGGCAGAAATTCCTAGTACCGCCACCGAAGGGGTCAGAAACTTCTCGTGCACGGCCCCGAAACGCGGGTAAATCGTCCGGCGGCGACCATAGGCAAACAGCAAACGGCTTGAAGCGACAAAATTGCCGTTGAAACACTGCAACAGGCCGAAGAGTGCCATGACCAGAATCAATCGCACCGGCCACTGAGCTCCCAGGGCTTGTTCAAATGCGATCGCAGTTGCAAAGCGTTTTCCAATCAAACCTTGCCAAGGAGCAACGTAAGCCACTGCGGCAACCGCAAGCACATAAAAACCGGCGCCGACGAAAAGCGCCATCACGATGGCGCGAAAAAATCCCTTCGCGGGAAATCCTGGATGTGCTTCCTCGGCGGCTTTAGGGGCGGACTCGAAGCCGGTCAGGAAATACGGCACGATCTGGAGGGTGAGAAGGATGGAGACAAAAGGTGTCGATTGAAAAACCGGATGAAAATTGGCTGGAGCCCCGCGCGCCGCGCTGATGCCTAGTAAAATGACGAAAAGAAGCAGCACCATCGCGGTCGTCCAGCTCTGAAAACTGGCGCTCCAGCGGATGCCCCGGTAATTCAGCACCGCGAGAAAAACGGTAAGCATAACGCCCAAAAGGAGACGCGGCAGGAAAACGGGCTGGCCGGCAACGCGGTACAGCTCGAACGAATTCAGCGATGGAAAGATGTACGCGCCAAGCTTGCCCACCGCCACCGCTTCCCACGGACAGACGATGAAGTACGCGAGCAGCATCATCCATCCGGTGAAGTAACTCACGATCGGCGGAAAAACCTGCGCGGTGTAGGCAGCCTCTCCAGCCGCATCAGGGAGTCGCTGCACCCACTGTCCATAAACGTAGCCGACCGGCAGCAGCAGAACCCCGCCTAAAGCGAAACCAAGAATGGCGCCAAACGGCCCGCCGCGCCCCAGCCAATCGTCCATGAGCACCAGCCAGCCGACGCCAACCATCGTTCCAAAAGCGAGCGAAAAATAATCGGCGAGGCGTAGTTTGCGCGCGAGGCGTTTGGTCATGGTTCCCGAGCGGCTGCGATTCTATCGAGCAAGCTGACCGGTAATTTGAGCCCCGCCATAATATACGTCTTATCGGCTCGGATGAAGGAAATGCGCGATCACTCCAGTGACAGCACCAAAAAGGACAAGCCAACTGCAAATGGAGCCATGAACTGTGGCCAGGGAATGCCCATCTTCAAGAATCGTCCCTCGCCCAAGGAGTCCGGAAACAGAAACTTCTGGGTGCCTTCGGAAAGAAAAACCCAGCCTACCAGTATGCGGATGAGCAGGATGGTCTTGGCGACACGGCTCGCCCCAGTTGTGTCCGTGTTCGATCGCCTCGTGTGGGTCTCCTTTCGAATCCAGGAGCGCAGACTACCCGGATCGCCTTCAAACGTAGTCGAATAATGTCATAAATCCGAAATCCATGTGCAGTTGCTGATGGCAGTGGAACAAGGTTAAGCCAGGATTGTCGGCGGTAAAGTCCACTTGGACTTCCTGATACCCGCCAACCATGACAACATCTTTCACGATTCCGTTCATCGCCGTGCCAGCTACTTTGGTGAGCTCGAAGCTATGCCGATGAAGATGAATAGGATGAATGTCGTCACTGGCATTGCGCATTCGCAGGCGGTAGCGCTTGCCCTGCCGCAGATGGTAAGCCGGTGTCATCGAATCATGAGAAAACACCGTGTCGTTGATGGCCCACAGGTTAAATCCATGATCCGCCGCGTTCCGCTTTGTAAAGGTCATCTCAAGCACTTCGTCTGGCTCGGCTGCAGTTCCGTGGCGCTTGGCAAACCGCAAATAGTTCCAAGGGAACGGCTTCGGCGGCGTCCAAACGGGCTTCCCTTTCTGTCCCGCGTACTCAACAACAATTCCCATGCCGTGGCCTCGATCATCATCGGCAAGATCACCCATGACCCACACGCCTGGCTGATTCATCGCCACGAGGGCTGAAATTCGTTCCGCCGTTCCGAGCCAAAGAACCGGCACTTCCGCCAGGGTAGGCACTGCATTGCCGTCCAGCGCGAGCACTTTGAAAGAATGCCCGGGCAGAGCCAGGCTGCGAATCTCCGTCGCGCTGCCGTTCAGAACGTGAAAAAGAACGCGCTCACCTTGTTTCACTCGCACTGGTTCCCCATGTCCCAGCATGCGTCCGTTGATCGTGAAGTAGCGGTAGCCAACTTCATAGCCATGCGGCATTTTCTTCGCAAGAGATGCTTTCATCGCCGACTCGCCGGCCGCTTCCAGTTCCTTGACTCGCGTTGCGGGAGAAAGAAAATCCATGGCCATGTCGCCGCCTTGACTGAAGGAGGGCTCGAACTCCTTAAGAACAAGAAAGACTTCGCGGTCGTAACTACCCGGCTCATATTTAGGCTCGATGTAGACCGGCCCGACCTGGCCGCTATATTGCCCGCTGTGAAGATCGGCGCCGGCTCGATTGTGGGTGTGGTAAAAACGGAAACCCGCCGGCCGCGGCGCGAACACGATTCGGCGCATGCCGTGCGCGGGAATGAAAGGCGTTCCCTCCTCTGCCGCTCCGTCCACTTCCGTCGAGACAAACTGCCCGTGCCAATGCAACTGCTCCGGCGTATCGGTATCGTTGTAAAGATCTACGGTCGCGCTCTCTCCTTCCTTGAAACGCAATAAGGGTCCAGGAAACTGGCCGTTATAGGTTGTCGCAGAGACGATGTGATGTGGCGCGATTTCAATGGGAGTCGCAGCGAGGCGCAGGGAGTAGTCCGCCGGCGACTCAGCCGGAGGGTAGGCACCCCGGGGCGTGGACGAGGGCCAATGGCTAATCCCAAGAGCCGGAGGTACTAGACCGGCTCCGGCGACAGCGCCGGCTAGCCTAAGAAAGTGACGTCTGGATGTTGGTGTGCCCCTCATAGGTTCCCCGGTAACGCCAAGCGAATCATAAGGCAGCTTTGATCACCCGTGCCTGGGATTTTTGCCGGACCGACAGTGGAATCACTTCCTCTTCCTCAATGAAGTTGTCTCGTGGGACCTAAAGCGGACCGCAGACGCACGGGAGGTGCGCGCCCGAACCAGCCGAAACTTGACGCGGCTTCACGAAGTATCAGCGTCACTTTAACGGAGCAGCAACAATCCCCGACTACCGTACTCGCGGTCGAGCCAGCCCCCGCGCTGACATTCCGACACATCTTGAAGATCGAGAAGAGAGGTCGTTGACATGACAAAAAAGGCCGCAATTTTGGGTCTATTGGCAGCAGCGCTAGCAGGAACAGTTTGCGCACAAGAAGGTAAAATCCCTAAAGGGATTCCGCATCTGGACCACGTGTTTGTCATCATGATGGAGAATCACGGCTATAACCAGATCATTGGCAATGCGGACACGCCGTTTGCTGAATCGTATGCAAATTCCGCCAACTCCGCGACAAACTACTTTGCCCTGGCGCATCCCAGTTCGACCAATTATTTGGAGATCGCCGGCGGATCGAACTTTGGAGTTCATAGCGACAACAACCCGGATTGGCACAATGCGCAATGCACCAACAACCTCGCGTCCGGCCTGACAAATACAGATGTCCCCGCAAGCCCGAACGTTTGCCCTATCTACGGTACCGGCACCGAAGCGGCGACGCCCGCCATCGACTGCACGAACGAGACGCAATGTCCGCCCGGCAGCAACAACGGCGAGAACAACATTGATGGTGTGCGGTCCATCCCGGCGGCCACAAACATAGCCGGCAAAAGCATCGCCGACCAGCTGGTCGCTGCGGGCCTCACCTGGAAGAGCTATCAGGAGAGCTTGCCGTCGACGGGAGCCGATGGCGTGAATTTCTCCGATGGCTTCTTCACGGACTCCAGCAATATTCTGCAGTTCCTGCCCAACGAAGCACAGGGATTGCTAAAGTTATACGCCGCGAAGCATAACCCATTTGTTTATTTCCGAAGCGTACAGGAAGGCGTGAACCCGGAACTCAGCTTGAAGAGAGTGGTGCCGTTTCAAGGGGATGGCGGCTTGTTCGAGGACCTCGGTTCCGGCCATGTGCCGAACTTCTCGTTTATCGCGCCGAATCAGTGCAACGATCAACACGGCCGGGCAAATGGCGGCACCCAGTGCGATTTCGATCCGAATGACAACGGAACGCTGGTCGGCCTCAACCCCGCGTTGATGTATCTTGGCGACTTGACCCTGCGGAACCTGGTGAAAGCCATCCATCGTTCTCCCGTTTGGCAAGAGGGCCGGAATGCGATCGTGGTTGTGTGGGACGAAAACGATTACAGCTTGGCGCCAACCACGAATAGAGTCTTGTTAATCGTTGATACCAACTACGGTGTGCACGGAGTGAAGGACGGAACTTTCTACACGCACTATTCCTTGCTGAAGTCCCTGGAGGGCGGTTTCGGGCTGCCTTGCTTGAATCATGCCTGCGATCCCGACACCCAGGTGATCTCCAGCTTGTTCCGGGACGGTAACGACGGCCGCTAAGACACGGCCATGTAGACGGTAACCAACAAGCTCGCCTCGCGACGGTGGGGCGAGCTTGTTTTTTTCACATGGACCGGCCCTTTTCGTCCTCGCGCGAGACAACCCGGCAGCCACCGCGCTCATCCGTTCACATGTCCTCCTGGTGCAAGGAGAGATGCATGTGAATTGTCTCAAGAGTGCGATTTGCTTCGGCTCTCTACTGGTGTCCGCAACGCCGGTCTTGCCACAAGCGAATGGCCTTTTCGCCGAAGCAACTTCCGAGCTCCTAAAGGCCAAAGAAGCTCCCATCCTCGACGAGATCCGCTTCACAGGACTGCGGCGCATTGCTCCGGCGGCCGTCGCTGCCCAAATAGCTTCACGTCCTGGAGGTCGCTTGGACCCAGCCAGGATCGATAGCGACGTCCGCGCTCTCGCGCGGCTGGGTTGGTTCGATTCGATACAAATGAAAGCAGTCTCCTCCGCCGCGCCTTTTCCGCCGATGCTTGAAAACTCCAATCATGTGGCTCTAGTTTTTCTCGTACAGGAATTCCCGGTTCTTTGCAAAGTGGAGTATTCGGGCTCGCGGCTGCTTTGGCAGAAACAGATCGAAAAAATGTTGCAAGACAAAAAGCTCAATCCCCATCTCGGAAGGCCGGCCGATCCCGCGGCGCTTCGACGGATGGCCTTCGCGATTCGCACCGCATTGAACCAGTCGGGACACCCGGAGGCGAGTGTTCGAATCTTTCGTTCAGAAGCAAGCAACGCAACCGTCAGCGTTCGTTTCGAGATCAACGATGGTCCCTTGCTGAGAGTGCGCCAGGTAAGTTTCGATGGCCATCCTCAACTCGCGCCAAAGCTCCTACGCGCGCAAATGCACAACATTGCGCCGTGGAAGCCGCTGAGCACATGGCGTGGTAAAAACGCGTACACTCGCGAAGCGTTTGAAGAAGACCGCCAACGAATCCTCGCCTATTACCAGGACCACGGCTTTCCGGAAGCGCGAGTGGGAAACGCGCGAGTTGTCCGGTCCACCGAGACCACACACCGGCGGCTTCCCTGGGCTCATGAGTCCACAAAAGCAGGGTTAAGCATTTCCGTCCCGGTAGAAGCCGGCCCCTTTTACCAATTCAAGTCCATCGCCGTGACGGACGCTCTTCAGCAAGCCGCGAAAGCGAGCGGCCGACTACCTGCCAATCTTCCTGGACTGGACGAGGGCCGCGTCTTTTCCCAGCAGGAAATAGACAAGCTGCGACGATTGTGGATGGCGCGAATCGAAACTCGCAGCACTGCACTTGATTCCCTTCCTTCTCATTCCGTGGATGTCACGCAAAGTCTCGACCCGGAAAATCACACCGCGCGGGTTACTTTCGATCTGAGCGACTCGCCGCCGTACTTCGTCGATCGCATCGAATTTCTTGGCCTTCACAAATTCAGCGATCGCTACGTGCGGCGCAGGGTTCTTTTGCGCGAGGGCCGCCCCGTCGACGAGCGCGCCCTCGAAGCCGGTCTCCTGCGCCTGGCCAGAACGGGGTACTTCAAGCCGATTCACAAAGAAGACATTCACGTGCAACTCGATGAAAGCACGCACACCGCTAACGTCACGATCCAGCTCGAAGAAATCGGCCAGCAGCGCGCCACTCTGACGGGAGGCACGAGCCAGTTTGGCAGCACGCTGGGAATCGCCTACACCGTCTTCGACCTGCTGAATCGCGAGGAACTTCTTTCGGCGCAGCTGGACGGCGGCCCGGAGAGTCTGCAAATCATGCTCAGCTTGGCGAAAGAAGGAATCTTTGGCACGCGGGCGTCAATGGCTTTCTCGCTGTTTAATAATGTGATTCGCCCGCGGTTCGCTAGCAGCGCCAAAGGCCCTTTTTTCACCACGCACACAGAAGGAGTCGGTATTCCTTGGAGCTACCCTCTCACTAATTCAGATTTGCTGGGCGTCAACTTCGTTTTGTCCCGCGCAACCACCGAGTATCCACTCGGCACTCCATCCGGACTGACAGGCTTGCCGCCTATGGACGTGCAATCGCGGATTTCCAGCCGCTCGCTGGGAGTCGGCTGGGCCCACGACACGGGAAGCGAGCGCTTTTCGTTTGCTGATTCCGCTTCTGGAGGATGGCTCGGCGGTGGCGAAAACACAGTCCGTTCCTCAGCCGAATACGCGCGAATCTTTCGCGATCCATTCTTCACGCCAAACGGCGCATGGGCTTTTCGAACCACATTACGCGGCGCTGGCAGTTATAGCGGCGAAATGCCTTTGTACGCGCGGTTCTTCTCCGGCGACGAACTAGTACGCGGCCTTCGGGCAGGTGAACTCGGCCCATACGTAATAACCGACAGAAGCGCGCCGAACGGCGCGACGGTTCCGTCCGCTGCACTCGCGGGGGCGAATCTCCTCGGCGCAGGTAATGCTGAATACCGCGTCCCGATTGGCGGCGGGACTGAGGCCACAGGCTTCTTCGACCTCGGCAGCGGCTTGCTGCTGCCCAACTTGCTTGGCCCCAGCAAGCCGCTGCTCCTCGGCGCGACCAATGGCGTGCTGCACGGCTCGACCGGAATCGAGCTGCGCTGGACGGTGCCCGGCGTCCAGGTTCCCGTCCGCGCTTATTACGCGCTAAACGTTCTGCGTTTGGACCGCTACCTTTCGCTCTCAGACAAGTCCCGCCTTTTCGCTCATGGCCGATTCGCTACCTTCGGATGGGGCCTCGGCTCGCTGTTCTGAACCGCACGTCTGTACTACACTTCCGCCATCATGAAATCTGGAAAACTCCGCAAAGAAGCCGCCCGCATCGTGGAACCGTATTGCATTAGGAAAGGTGAAAAATTCAGACTGAAGAACTTTGACCCCGCTGAGACCAACGGCGTCAAGAGCAAGGAGCACGCCGAGAAAATACTCGAGAGGCGTGTCGGCCTGCTCAGCGAAATGCAGGAAAAGCTCTATGCTCAGGACCGCTGGGCGCTTCTGCTCATTTTCCAAGCCATGGACGCCGCCGGAAAAGACGGCGCGATCAAGCACGTCATGTCCGGGGTAAACCCGCAAGGCTGTGCCGTGTACTCCTTCAAATCGCCCAGCAGCGAGGAGCTGAACCACGAATATCTTTGGCGGACTCACAAATGCATTCCCGAACGGGGCAAGATCGGCATCTTCAATCGCTCCTACTATGAAGAAGTTCTCGTCGTGCGCGTCCACCCGCCGTTTCTGAGGGCCCAGAAGCTACCCGACCAGCTGATCACTAAACATATTTGGGACGAACGCTATGAGGACATCAACGCCTACGAGCGCTACTTGACGCACAACGGAGTCGTGATTCGCAAATTCTTTCTGCACGTTTCAAAAAAGGAACAGAAGAGGCGATTCCTCGAGCGCCTGGAAGATTCGAAAAAAAACTGGAAATTTTCCATGGCGGACGTCCAGGAGCGCGGCTTTTGGAAAGACTATCAGGAAGCCTACGAGGAAATGATTCAGCGCACCGCCACGAAACACGCGCCTTGGTATGTGATCCCGGCGGATAATAAGTGGTTCACGCGCCTCGCCGTCGCCTCCGCCATCATCGAAGCGCTGGGCGATCTCCATCTGGCTTTCCCCGACGTCGACGAAACCAAAAAGAAGGAATTGGAGGCCGTCCGCACTTCGCTGCTCTCGCAGAAAGACTAGGAATGCGCCGCCGGCGCCTGCGGCTGGAGGAAATATGGGAGCGAGCGACCCAATCTTTCCCGAGACTAGGCGCCCGCTCCACCACAGAACGAGTGGATTGCCGCAATGCGCCTACCACTTCCTGGCCGATCGTGCAAAAACTCAACTCCTTCGATCGAAACCCATTACAGATTTCGAGCCGGACCGGCGCGGGACAATAGTTCTCAAATATCGAAAGTTATGGAGTCTGTATACAAAATTCGGGTGAGCACCACGGAACCGGCATTGCCCGCCGGCGTAGCGCGCGCGTGATGCAGCCAGCCGGCTAATATCACGCTTCAAAATCGACCTCCACGGGATCAATCAGCGGCATCAGCCATGCGAGCAATTGCTGATGAACAGGGTGCCCTCCGTAGGCCTCCAAAGCTGACCGGTCGGTGAATTTCATCACGCCGCCCAGTTCGTATCCTTGGGAACGCGGTGAAAAGTTGACACCAACACTGGTCTCCAGCAAGCCCGGTATGGGGCCTTGCAATTTGCGGATTTCAGTAATGGCGCGAAGCTTCTGCTCTTCACGCACGCCCGGCTTCCATCGAAAGGCAAACGTATGAATGACCATGCCAGCATTGTAGCCAAAGTCGACCAAAGCAAATGAAGATTCCACGCTGGGCTGCGATTGCAGCGCTGTTAGGTGTTCGCGGCGCAACGAAGCTGCCGGGCGGTTTGACTCCCCTGCATCGCGCTTATTTCCGTTCGAACGTTTGCTGGAGACCGCCGATTCTCACGTCGAACACGCCGGGCTCGACGACGCGCTTGTTGTCTGCGCCGATGAAGGACAAGTCGTCGGGAGTCAATTCGAAGGAAACTTGGCGGCTCTCGCCGGGCTGGAGCAAAACTTTTGCAAATCGCTTCAGCCGTTTCAAGGGCGGCGTCACGCTCGCAACGCGTTCGTTCAAGTACAGCTGAACAACCTCCTTGCCCGCACGGGCGCCGCTGTTCTTCACGGTAACATCGACATGCACGTTTTGGTTCCCCGAAGCCGTTGCCGGAGCTAGGTGCAAATCGGAATACGAGAAGGTGGTATAGCTCAACCCGGCTCCAAATTCAAATTGCGGCGCGGCCAGGGCTTTGCCTTCTCCCCAATCCTCGCCGGAAAAGAGTTTGTGATCGTAGGTGAAGAGGCGATTCGTCGAGCGCGGATAAGTAATCGGCAGCTTGCCGCTGGGATTTACGTCGCCGAAAAGAATGTCCGCGATGGCCTGCCCGCCTTCATTGCTGGGGTTGTAAGCCATCAAAATGGCTTTTGCGGAATCGGCAATGCGGCTGATGATACGCGGCCGGCCCTCGGTGAGTACCAGAATAACGGGCTTCTTCGTTTCCATAACTTTGAGCGCCAGGACTAGTTGCGCATCGGGCAGCGTGAGATCCGGGATGTTCCCCGGAGTTTCCGCGTAGGCCCATTCTCCAAGGCAAATCACGACGGCGTCCGCTTTTGACGCCGCTTCCGCGGCCTGGGCGCTGTCAAGTTCCTTATTGAACGTGGCGCCGGGAACATAGGTCACGTTGGCGGCGCCAATTTTTTCCTGAATGGCTTTGAGGATCGTTGCGCGGTCCTTGGGATACGCGCTGGCACGGTCGCCTTGCCACGTGTAAGTCCAGCCGTTGTTGAGCGGGATCAGCGAGTCGGCGTCTGGCCCGGTCACGAGAACATGCGCCGTCTTCGCGAGCGGCAGCGCGTGATTTTCGTTTTTCAGCAGCGTGATTGACTCTCGTGCAGCTTCCAAGCTCGCTTGGCGTGATTCCGGCGAAGCGATCATCGTTTTCGAGTCGATCCCGCGCAGCGGATCGTCAAAGAGTCCCAGTTGGTACTTGACCGTTAGGATCCGCCGCACGGCTTCATCGATGCGGCTCGCAGGCACTGCTCCTTCTTGCACAAGCTGAAATAGCAGATCGCTGAAGCTGTAGTCACTCGGCACCATGCTCATATCGATCCCGGCGAGCACGGCGATGCGCGTGGCATCCTTCTCAGTAGCCGCCACGTGGTGCGTCGAGCTGAGCAGCTTAATGTCACCCCAGTCGGAAACTACGAATCCCTGCAAGCCGAGTTCGTCGCGCAAGACATTTTTCAGAAGGTAGCCATTGGCATGCCCAGGGGTCCCATTCACCTCGCTCGAATTCACCATCACCGTGTGAGCGCCCGCTTTCACAGCGGCGGCAAACGCCGGGAGAAAGTATTCGCGCAAAGTATTTTCCGGAATGAGGGCCGGGCTGCGGTCGCCACCTGTGGTGGGATAGCTATAGCCAATATAATGTTTCAGCGAAACAGAAACGTTGCTGGGGCTCGAAAGGTCGCTACCTTCATAACCGCGAATGGTGGCTACTCCCATCACCGCCGCGAGATACGTGTCTTCCCCGAAGGTCTCCCACAAGCGCGGCCACAACGGCTGCCGCCCGGCATCGAGCACCGGAGAAAACGCCCACGGCACTCCCGCTTTGCGCGTTTCCGCGGCGGAGATCTGGCTTCCCCGCAGCATTAATTCCGGATTCCAAGTTGCCGCCATCGCCAGAGGCTGGGGAAACAGCGTGCTTCCGGCAACATAATTCGCACCGTGAATCGAGTCCAGTCCGTAGAGCACGGGAATTTGCAGCCGCGACTTCTTCGCCTCGGCTTGGATGGCGCGAATAATGTCTTGCCATTTCGGCGCGGGCAAGGCTTCATCGTTTACATTGATGATGGAACCCACGCCGTACTCGCCGAGCGCTTTGTGCAGTTTTTCAGGATTGATTTTGATGGACTGGCCTTGTCCGTCGGTCACCATGCCGATTTCCAACTGCGTCATCTGGCCGATTTTTTCCTTCAGCGTCATCTGGCCGAGCAGTTTTTCTACCGCGGCAGAGGAAGCGCTTGCCGGGGGACCCGCGGGAGTCATATTTCGTAGCAAGAAGGTCTGGCTGTCAACGATCGCCGAGGCCGTGTCATCGGCGCCGGAGGGAACTGCCCAGACCGTGCAAACAGCCAGTAAAATAACGATATGCCAAAGCTTCGTTTTCGGGGTGTACAAGGGGTATCTCCTTGCCCAGCATCCTACCCCGGGAGGCGCAGTAATCCAAATTTAAGCAATCAAAGAGTTCCATAAGTATGGGCGGGATCTGGCGACTTCGAACGTGAAGACACGAAAGCGCAGCTCAGTGTGGCGAAGAATACTGGTAGCGCAGGCTCGGCGGCAGACGCTCCGAGCGCCCTCGCGTGTTGTACTCCAACTGGTATCCTAAATGTTCCGCATCGCTGGGATAGTCTCGCCCCTCGGGATAGGGATACGGCAGCAGCGAATGTCTGGGCAGCGGCTCGACGCTAAACGCATGCGCCGCGTAGAAATCCAGATCCTTTTCGAAGCCGTCGGCGTAGAAGAAATAATCGCGAACCCATCCGGCCGGAAGCACGGGAAGCGGCCGGGGATCAAAATCGAGCTTCAGTCCTTCGCCGGAGCCAAAAACGACGAATCGATCATCGGAAGCGCGCAGCAAATCGAACACATTGCCATAGCGCGTGTAGTTACCGGCCGCGCGCGCGTAGGGACCCGTCATGCTGCGATGCGCATACGAATAGACCGTGTCGCTCGCCGGCTGCAGCCGCGTTTCGCGGGGATAGCCGACGAAATTGAGTTCCGCCTTAGCGAGAGGCACTTGCGCCACACGGAGGTCCTTCACGGCCGGGGTCTGATCGATACGAATCGCGTCCCAATAAATCTTCAAATTGTTGACGATGCGAATCCGTCGCGTTCCCGCCGGAAGCTTGCCAGTCAGGTCCGCCACCATGGTCCGTTCCAGTCCGGCAGGAAAGCCCATATCCTCGACGACGCGCACCCACTTGCCTTGGGCATCGAGTGTTTCGACATAGGGCGGAATCACTTTGATTCCCGCTTGATCCGCCGCGTACATCGAAGTCGCGGTGAAATAATCCGTGTAGCCATCGATGATTAATCGCAATGGTTCTTGCGCGTCCCACGCACCAAGGTCAAGTTCAATCCAGTGCAGCTTGGCGAATCCCGCGAACGGCAAGTCCTCAAAACTCGTGACATATTTGCGGTCGCGATTGGAAATCAGCGGTCGTACATCATTTCCACGGTCGTCCCAGGCGCCTATAGGCGGATGCGCATCGCGGCTGGCGATCACGTGAAACTCCGGAAAGGGCGGCGCGCTGACGAATCGCTCATTCGGAAAAACTTCGTACGCCGCGGGATGATCGATGGCTACCAGCCGTACCTGGTCGAGATAAACGGTTTCTTCCATCGGCTCCATGAAACGAAAACTGAGCAGGCCGTTCCGGGCCTTCACACTGCGCGCGGGCACTTTCAAATACTCGTCCGGATCGGGAACATCTCTTTCCCCCGGAGCGACCCAGTGGCCCACCACGCCAGGGCCGATCATGTCCGCAATGAATTCATATCCTCGGCCATTCCAAGAAAATAAAACGGGGCAGGAACTTCCACGGCGGTCAAGTTCCGTGAGACTCTGCACTTTTTTTGCGGCCAGGTTGATTTCGTCTTGTGGCACGCCTGTTGGCCAAAGCAATCGAACGACTTCGGCGTTGCGTTCCGCGCCGAGTCCCGCCAGAATTGACGCTGCGTTCTGTCCCAGATAGCCCGAAGCGCCCGCTACCTCCCACTTTTGATAGAGCGTACCAGCGTAGAGCTCGACCTTGGTCCCGATTCCGCTCTTGTTGTCGTTCAGCCCTTTGAGGTCGATGCTCATCCAGTTGTTCTTGTTCCCGCCCTCGTTGCGGAGAACAAGCGGCGCGGCTCCGAGTTGGGTCACGATTAAATCAGCGTCGCCGTTTCCCGCGATATCCGCAACCGCAATCGCGCGCGGCTGATTCAGCTTGACCGCATCGAGGCGCACATCCTTTGTGACGTCGGCCCAGCCTTTGCTCCCCAAATTTCTCAGCAGTCGTAATTCACCGCCGTCGCTTGATTCGCCGGCAGCGACCAGATCGAGCCAGCCATCATTGTCGTAATCGAGCGCGGCGATGCCCCACCCCTTCTGCCAGCTTAAATCGGGAAGCCCAGCCCTCTCCAGCCGCTTCCCTTCTACATTCCGCCACAAGCTGATGCCCGGCGCGCCGTCATGGGTGAATGCCAGATCCATCCAACCATCTTTATCGAAGTCGAAAGCCACCACGCCCACGGCCGGCGGCAACTTCTCTTTTTTGAAATCGATACCGCCGAATGGCGTGAATTTCCCCTCGCGAGGATTGAGATAGATCGATGCTCCGCCGAGACCCCCCGCGATAACGAAGTCCACCGCACGGTCATTGTTGAAATCGGTGGTGACTACACCAGCTCCCGTGGCCGCAAAACCAAGGGCCGTTTCCGCCGAAACATCGGTGAACGTGCTATTCCCGTTGTTCCGCCAAAGCGTATTGTGCGTAGCCCTGCCAGAGTCAGCGAGACCGCTAGCGTCGGCCGCCGTAATGTACAGATCGAGGTCACCGTCGTGGTCATAGTCCACGAACGTCACGCCAACGCAGCCTTTTTCTCTGCGGATGCCTACCGCTTGCGTTACATCTTCAAACTTGCCGTCACCTTTGTTATGAAAAAGCTTCACCCCATCGCTCAAGCACACTGCCAAATCGGTCTTGCCGTCATTGTCGAAGTCTCCCGAGGCGCAACCCAAGCCGCTGCCGGCGATGCCCAATCCGGCTTCCACCGTCTTATCTTCAAACCCGCCATTGCCAAGATTGTGCAGCAGTCTACTAGAGCTCCCCGCCACTCCGCTCACCAGAAAAAGATCGGGCTTGCCATCGCCGTCGTAATCAAAGAAGCATGCGCCGGTGCTCGGTCCGATGTCGGTGTGTTTTTCGTCCGTATTTCTTGAAACCACCGTGCTGGACTGCGCGGTATACCGCACGGGAATCGCCGCAGGCACATCAACAACCGAATTCAGCGGCAACTCCGCAAGCGAGTAGCGCCCTTGATCGCCGTAGCCTGCGCCGAATGGCGCTCCGAGATGCTCCGCCGTGATTTTCTGGAAGCGCGCCAGATGTTCACGCGCTCCCGCAGCATCGCCCTTGCGTTGCAATGCGCGCGCGAGCCCGAATTCCGACGATGCATGAAACGCATTTAGCGCCAGCCCCTTCTGAAACGCCGCGATGGCTTCGTCATATTTCTGGATTTGAGCGTTCAAGAAGCCTGCAAAGTAATAGGCGTCCGCCTCGTTCGGAGCGATTGCCGTGACTTGTTCAAACGCGACGATGCCTTTTTCCGGCTCGCCGAGATCTTTGTAGGCGAGTCCGAGGTTGTACCAGGCGTAAGCATCTTTAGGAAGCTGCTGCGCTGCCGCTTCGAGCGACGCCCGCGCTGGCTCCAATTTTTGCTGCGCAAGCAGAGAAATACCCAAGTTCAGGCGCGCTACCGCAAACTTGGGGTCGGCTTCCAGCGCTTGCTCGAAATATTTTTGGGCATCCGCCGGGCGCTGCTGGTTCATGTACGCCACACCCAGCGTATTGAACCGATAAGCTTCCGCGATCCCACGGCTCGACGACGCGGATTTCTTTTCAACCGCAGCCTTCTCCTGTGCGGACGGCGCGTTGGAGCGCAACAATATCGCACCACCACAAACTAGTAACGAACAAGCGAGAACTATGCCGATGACACGCCGATGAGTTGAATCCATGAAAGTTTTTTCCTGTCCGCGCGGGATGCCCGAATCCCGAATGCAATTCATCCGGGCGCACTTGGAATTCTCCCGGCTGCCCTGCGCATCGTCAACCGTTATTATGCGTACTATTCTCGCCGCGCCTCGCATTTCGCGGCACGCATCTCGCAGCTGCTTGACCTGCGCCGCCCATGCGCTTACTCTCGCGCATCTAGCCATGGACTTGTTTCCTTTCGGCTCGCTAGCGGAAATCACCAGAGAAATTCGCTCCAAGAATGTCTCTCCACTTCGAATCGTCGAACTCTATCTGAAGCGCATTGAAGCACTACAGCCAAAACTAAACGGGTTTGCCCATCTAGACGCCCGAGGAGCCCGTAAGCAGGCCCACGCCGCGGAAAGTTCTGTAATCGAAGGCGCGCAACTCGGGCCGCTCCACGGCGTTCCCCTCACAGTTAAAAGCTGTATTGATGTCGCTGGCTGGCCGTGTCCCGCCGGTTCGCTGCTCCGCAGAGATTACATCCCCAATCAAGAAGCGCCTCTGGTCTCTCGATTGAAAGCCGCAGGCGCTATCCTTCTCGGGAATACCAACACTCCCGAATTCTTGATGGCTTACGAAACAAACAATTTGACCCACGGGAAAACTAGCAATCCGTGGAATTTGGCATACTCCGCGGGAGGCTCGAGTGGAGGGGAAGCCGCGGTAATTGCCTCAGGCTGTTCCGCAGGCGGCGTCGGCAGCGACGGCGGCGGCTCGATCCGCGTGCCCGCGCATTTCTGTGGAATCTGCGGACTGAAGCCCACGCCCGGGCGCATCCCTGCGACAGGACATTTCCCATCGGGCGCAGGCGCTTTTTCTTGGATCGGCGTTGTTGGCCCTATGGCACGCACGATCGCGGATGTGCGCTTGCTCTTCGAGGTGATGGCTGGACCAGACGCGGGCGACGCGCTCTCTGCTCCCGTCCCCTTGCGTTCGTACCGAGAAGCTGAGTTGCGCGGCATGCGCATTGGAATTCTAGAAAGCGACGACGCTCTAGGCACCGCAACTCCAGAGGCTCGCCTGGCTGTCAAGCAAGCCGCAAACTCGCTCGCCGATCGCGGCTTCACCCTCGAACCATTTCGACTTGGCGGTCTTGATCGCGCTCTCGAACAGTGGTGGTTTTTCTTTGGCCCGGTGATCGCTCACTTGATCCAGCGCAGTATCGCTGGCCACGAAAATCAAATCAGCCCGATGCTGCGCGAATATCTCTCCTGCGCAACCCCTGGAGATCCGATCACCCTCGACCAATTCACAAAAGCCTGCGCCGACCGCGATCTTCTCCGCGCCGAAATTCTTCGCCAAATGCACGACACGCCGATTCTGCTCTCCCCAGTTTCCGCGGGCCCGGCATTCCGCCATGGCCAAGGAAATTATCTTCCCGGCACGGGATACCGCGACACCATGCGCTTTTCGCAATGGCTGAACCTTACCGGCTTTCCCGGCGCGTCCGTCCCGGTCAGTCATTCGCATGACGGCCTACCCATCGGCGTGCAGGTTATCGGCCGTCCGTTTGAAGACGAACTGGTCCTCGCCGTTGCCGAAGCCATCGAGCAGTCCCGGGGGCCTTGGAAAGCGCCACCCATTTAATCTCTTCCTGTTCAGCGATCCCGGCTATTGCGGCTGGCGAGTCAGCTCCGGATTCGGCACCCGATCATCGTCTCGTGACTCCCGTTCCTTATTCAGCTGCCCCTGTATTCCTTTCTGCGCCGCCGCAAATTCCACACGCGCCTCTCGGTGGCGGTCGAGTTGCGTCAGGATTCGTCCTCGAAGATAGTGCCCGCCATGAATGTCCGGCGAAAGCCGCAACGCCGCGTCAACCATTTTCAAACCGGGCTCCGGCTTATTCTGTTTCTGATAAAGCTTTGCCAGTCCCAGATAGGCGCCGGCGCTTTTCGAATCGCGCTTCAGCGCTTCCTGAAATGATTTTTCCGCGTCCTCGTCCCGCTGCATTCGCGAATACAGAACGCCGAGTTGTTCGTAATTGTCGGCAAGGTCCGGCTCCAGCGCGATATCGCGGCGAAACTCCGCCTCCGCCCGCTCGTTGTCACCTAGCCGCATATAAGTGATGCCCAAGTTGAGGTGCACAAAAGGCAGGTCCGGGTTCCCTTTCTCAGCCAGTTCCAGCTCCGCTTGGCCTTCCGCGACTTCGTAGCGGTTCAGAAATGCTTTGCCCATGATGAGATGAAATTCCGGCGTTCCCCCTCCGACCGCCACCATGCGGCTGAGGACCTTCTCGTCGAGTTCTTTTTGGCCGGACTCCACCGCCGCGATATCGAGCAGATAGAGATAAAGCACGTCATTGGACTTCTCAGCCCAGAGCGGTTCGAGCACCTTCACGGCCTCCGCAAATTTTTTCGTAAACACCTGGCAAAGTCCCAGAAGGTAACGCGCCTGCTGAGAATCCGGCTGGTCGCGCAACACGGACGCCAGCGGCGGGATCGCCGCCGCGTAGTTGCCTTGCCTGTATTCCACCAGCCCGATATTCAGCCGGATTCCCGCCATCTTGGGCTCGAGTTTCTCGGCTTTGTGCAACAGCACGATCGCGCGGCCCCAATCCTTGCGGCGCATGGCGATGACGCCGAGATTCGCATACGCCGAGCCGGCTCGCGGGTCCGCCACCAACACTTTGCGAAACGCCGCCTCCGCGGCATCGAGGTCACCGGCCTGCAGCGCCGCCTGCCCCTTTGCAAACCAGGCTTGGGGATCGATCTGCTCGTTCGCCCCAGCTATCGACGAGTTGGACTGCTGCTCTGAGCGCGCTTCCGCCAAAGGCCTCGCGCAACAAGACCCAGCCAAGAACAAAATAGCGCCAGCCGCCAGAAGGCAGGCCCGCGTTCGCAGGCTCAAGAGTCGTGTTCTCATCGGAATTTAGTGTCCGGCAGTCCCGCCCAGAATTCAAGAAGCCTCTGCGCCCTGAACCCTAGCGTCGCCCAGGGTCACCCTATTCCCCGACCCAGCGCGCTATAGTTCACCCGCTTGCAAATTTCCCGCTTGACACGGACAGTTAAATGCACTATTAACTCGTTTTAATAGACAGTTTCGGTTCGGTGCCTACGGTCGTCGAGTGGTGGAGGCTGTATCCAAAGCAGGAAGCTTTCTGCGCGAGGTGACTTCAGGGGTAGCTGCTCTATTCCTTTGCGCCGGTCCTTGCCTTCCATGGTCTCCCCAAATTCGAATCTTTACTTGGAGGTCTTAACGTGAAGGAAAACTGTGGCGTTTCCAATCGTCGAAAGAATATTTTGGGAGTCGCGTGCTTGTGGCTTGGCGTGCTGATCCTCGCCTTGGCCCTCCCACTCTCTTCTCCCGCGCAGGACACCGGCTATATCAGCGGCACCGTTACCGACAAGACCGGCGCCGCCGTCGTCGGCGCTGAAGTCGCTATTAAGAGTGTTGGCGGCAGTCTGACTCGCACGACTGCGTCTAATGCGGATGGCGCTTATGTTGTCCCTGGGTTGCCAGGCGGCTCTTACAACATCGTGGTGACCGCAAAGGGCTTCCAAAAATACTCGGCTACGGGAGTGGTGCTGGACGTGGCCCAGAAGATCCGCGTCGACATACAGTTGACCGTCGGCGCGATTACCCAAATTGTGGAGGTAACGGGCGAGAGCGTCGCTCAAGTCGAAACGCAATCCTCCGCTCTTAGCAGCACCATCACCGGCAAGCAAATCGATAACCTCATTCTGAACGGCCGTAACTTTACCCAGCTTGTCACTCTCAGTCCGGGCGTCGTCAATCAAACTGGTCAGGACGAGGGCACCGTCGGCGTATATGGCAACGTGGCCTACAGCATGAATGGCGGCCGCACCGAATACAACAACTGGGAGCTCGACGGTGGCGACAACATGGATAACGGCAGCAACGCCACCCTTAACGTTTATCCCAATCCCGAAGCCATCGCCGAATTCAAAGTGCTCACTTCCAACTATGGCGCTCAGTATGGCCGCAACGGCTCAGGCACCATCGAAGTCGAAACCAAGTCAGGCGGCAGCTCTTTCCATGGCAGCGCCTTCGAGTACCTGCGCAACGATTTTTTCAACGCGCGCTCTTGGGAACAGGGCCAGGACCCCACAACGCCGAAGGCACCGTATAAAAAGCATGACTTTGGCTACACCATTGGCGGGCCGGTTTACATCCCCAACCATTTCAATGCCGACAAGAAGAAAACCTTCTTTTTCTTCTCCGAAGAGTGGCGCCGCGAGAAGAACCCGACGACAATTCTTCAAAACGTCCCCTCGGCCGCCGAGGTTGGAGGGAATTTTTCGGATCTGTGCCCAACCTATTCGGCAACGACCAAAGTCGATAAGACTGCTTTTCCAGACTGCCCGACCCAACTGGGAGCTAATGCGGGGCTGGCGTTCCCGAACAATACGGTTGCGGTAAGTCCGACAGGGTCAGCTCTTTTGCCACTCATCCCAACCGCCAATACCACCAACAATGGTTTCCCTGCGGTCACGCAGACCGTCTCGCTACCTACCACCTGGCGCGAAGAATTGGTCCGCATCGATCACAACTTTACCAGCAACGAGCGTCTGACCTTCCGTTACATCCACGATTCTTGGCAGACCGTCACTCCCAACGCCCTCTGGGGCAATGGCTCCAGTTTTACGGACATCCATACACAGTTCGTCGGGCCGGGAACCAGCTTCGTGGCGCGTCTGAATTCCAACATTAGTCCCACCCTCCTGAACGAATTTGTCGCCAGCTACACCGCCGACCACATCTTCCTGAACGCCGTCGGCCCCGCAGCAGAAACAGCCCTGCCTTCGGGTTTTTCGATGGGCCACATCTTCAGTAACGGATTTGGCGGAAAGCTTCCGGCCATCTCTCTCTCTAATAACGTGGCCTACGGTGGCGGGTTTTCGGCGGATACCGGTTATTTTCCCTGGAACAATGCCAACCCTACTTACACCTACCGCGACAATATGACTAAGATTCACGGAACTCACACGCTGATCTTCGGCGCTTATGTGGTTTTTGCTCAGAAAAATGAGGAAAACTCTCCCTACGTCCAGGGGGTCCTCACCTTCAGCTCCACCAACGCGAATGTCAGCACCGGAAACGCTTTCGCTGACCTGCTGATGGGAAACATCGCGCAATACTCGCAAGCAAACCTCACGGCCAAGTATTACAACCGTTATAAAATTGTCGAACCCTACTTTCAGGATGATTGGCGCATCAACAAGCGGCTGACCCTCAACCTGGGGCTCCGAATCAGCATGTACGGAACCTACCGCGAGCGCTATCAGCATGCTTTCAACTTCTATCCGAGCGACTTCGTCGCAGCCAATGCGCCTGTCTTCAATGCCGATGGATCTCTGGCGCAGAATGCCGGGAATACTGCCAATCCGCTGAACGGCTTTGTTCAGTGCGGAGGAAAGGGAGGGAACCTCCCTCTCGTCCCAGGTTCATTTTTCCCGACCGCTAACGTTGCTTCTTCCCCAAACGCCGGATGTCTCAGCGGCCACCTCTTCAACCCGGCGCCTCGCATCGGGTTTGCCTTCGACCCCAAGGGCAATGGCAAGATGGCCATCCGCGGAGGGTACGGTATCTTCTACGAACATACTAACGGCAACGAAGGCAATACCGAGTCCCTCGAAGGCTCTCCCCCGTTTGCGATGACCGCAGCGCAATCCAACATCGTCGGCTACAACAACATTGGTGCCGGCGCCGGTACCGTTCCTTTCTTCCCCCTCGGGGTCAATTCCATCCCGACCAAGGCGATCTGGCCTTACGTCCAACAGTGGAACTTGAATGTACAGCGTGAAATGCCTTCCCACATCGTTCTATCGGTTGCCTACGTGGGAAGCAAGGGAACGCACCTAACCATCGAGAACAACCTCAATCAACTCCAGCCTGTGCCGACGACTCCTTTTGCGGCTGGACAACCGATTACAAATGCCGATTGCACTAGTTTGTCAGCCTCCGGCACCCTCGCCAATGGAACCGCACTCACCACGCAAGAGCAAACCAATCTTGGTGTCGCTTGCGGAAACAATGCGAATCCGTCCCGGCCCACCCTGGGTTATGGCAATATCACTCACTTGTATAACGTGGCCAATTCCATTTATAACGCCATGCAGGCTACCGCGCAGCGTACTGTCGGCGATCTGCAACTCAGCCTCGCCTATACCTACAGCCACTCGATCGACGATTCCTCTGATCGCTACGACAACGCCTTCGTTAACGCGTATAACCTCGCCACCAACCGGGGCAGCTCCACTTTCGACCAGCGTCACGCTCTGTCCCTCAGCTACGTCTACGCCCTGCCGTTCTTCAAGGGCTCTGGACTGCAGCATAAACTCCTTGGCGGCTGGCAAGTCTCTGGTATCACCATTGCTCAAACCGGTCTGCCCATCAGCATCACCAACGCCGTATTTGGAGACAACGCTGGCGTGGGGAACGGCGTAGGTACTGGTTCCCGCCCCGACCAGGTGAGTAGCCCCTATGCCTTCTCAAAGACAAACGTCGCCGGCATATTCGGGCCGCTTTATTACAATCCCGCGGCTTTCGTCGCGCCTACGGGACTCACCTTCGGCAATGTCGGGCGTGACACTTTATATCTACCAGGGCGCTTGAACTTCGATTTCGGCTTGTTCAAGAAGTTCGCCATCGGGGAACACAAGGAGTTCGATCTCCGTTGGGAAAACTACAACCTGTTCAACCACACGCAATACAGTGGCATCGATGGCTCAATGAATTGCATTGGAGGAGCAAATAACTCCGCAGGTGATCCTTCTTGCATAAGCAGTTCTAGCTTCTTGCACGTGAACGGGACCCATGCGCCGCGCCGCATGCAGTTTGGCTTCCGGTTCCAGTTCTAGCCCCTAACCCCGGAAGGGCGGTCCGGCCTAGGCCGGGCCGCCCTTCTTTTTTCACCAATCCCTGTTCTCTTCCCGCCCGGAAGGAGTAAAATGCCGCCCATGAATCGACGCACATTTATCGGCACCTCCATGGCAGCAACTCTCGCAACCGCCGCCAAGCCCTCCTGGGCCGCGGACTCCGCACACTCAATCGACCGTGTCGGCCTGCAGCTTTACACCGTGCGCGCCGCTATGAAAACCGACTTCGACGGCACTATCGCCAAAGTCGCTGCCGCTGGTTACCAGGAAGTCGAATTCGCTGGCGTTCTTGACCCCAAAAGCGGCTACTTCGGCCATTCTCCCAAAGACGTTCGCGCCATCCTCGACAAGAATGGCTTAGCCTCCCCTTCGTGCCACGCGGGCTACGACGTCGTCGAAAAAAAGTGGCCAGAAGCTCTCGAAGCCGCCAAAATCGTCGGCCACACCTACATCATTTGCCCGTGGATTGACGAAAAGCAGCGCGCCGAATCCCGTGGCTGGAAGCGCGCCGCCGAACTTTTCAACAAAGCCGGCGAAGCTAGCGCCAAAGCCGGCATTCAGTTTGGCTATCACAATCACTCCTTTGAGTTCCAGCCTGCCGACTCGCTTGGCGGAAAGCTTCCTTACGATTTTCTCCTCGCCGAAACAGATCCAAAACTCGTCGCCATGGAAATGGATCTCTGCTGGATCAACGTCGCCGGGAAAGACCCTCTCGCCTACTTTGACAAATTCCCCGGGCGCTTCCCCCTCGTTCACGTAAAAGACTGGATCAAGGACCCCGACGCCACGGACTCCTACAAGGGCGCTACCGGCTCTTCGGTGAAAATCGGGGGCCGCTTGGCCGATGTCGGTCAGGGTTCCATCGATTGGAAAAACATTTTCTCGCACGCCGGCAATGCCGGCATTAAGCATTACTTCGTCGAGAACGACGAGCCCAAGTCCGCTTTCGACGACATAAAAATCTGTTACGACTATCTGCACACGTTGCGTTTCTAGCAGTGGGACAGACATTCTTGCCGCCCTTTTCAGCCGGAGGAATCGTCAGCATGCGCAAGCCACTCACCGTCACGACTCTGTTTGCGATCGTAGCTTTTTCATTGGCCGCCGTCGCGCAGCCGCAAGCCCCCGCCTGGAAGCAACTCTTCAACGGCAAGGATCTCACCGGCTGGAAGCACGTCGGCCCCGGCAGCATGACCGTCGAAGACGGCCTCATTCGCACCCACGGCGGTATGGGCCTCCTTTACTGGACCGGCGGCAAGCTGGGCGACTGCCGCATCCGCGTGGTCTACAAAATGCGCGACTTCAATGACAATTCCGGCGTCTTCATCCGCATCCCCATCGAGCCGCGCGAGGAGTGGATGCCCGTCCACTACGGCTACGAAGTCCAGATCGACAACCATCCCGAGGATTCGAAAGAAGACGAATACCACGTCACCGGCACGCTCTATTCGCTCACCAAGCCCCTCGCCAAACCCGGCAAGCCCGGCCCCGAATGGAACACCATGTTCATCAAGCTCGACGGCCCGCGCACCGTCGTTGTTCTGAACGATGTGACCGTCACCGACTACACCGAAGACCAGCCGGTCCCCGAGCGCAAATTCGATTTCGAACCGCACCGCGGCGTTCGTCCCAACGAGGGCTACATCGGCCTCCAGAATCACAGCGACAACGACATCGTCTTTTTCAAGGAAGTCAGCGTCCAGCCGCTGAAGTAATTTGGAGTGCGGCGGATCGCCGCGCTTTTCCGTCCGCTGCATGTTACGGGGCTTAGCAGTTGAACAAGCAACGCCGGGCAATTTTTTCCAAGGTTTCTTTTTTGCGTTTTCAACTTTGAACTTTTGACTCTCAACTTTCTTAAGGAGCACACCATGAAAAACGATTTCACCCGCCGTCAATTCCTCAGAGGCTCCGCTGGAATCGCGGGCGCGGCAACCATCGCTCCAAAGCTAATCACGGACTCCCATCCCGTTCCCGCCATGTCCTACGTTCCGCCGAGCGACACCGTTCGGTTCGGCATTATCGGCATCGGCATGCAAGGTTCCGGCTTGCTTCACGATGCCCTTACGCTTCCCGGTGTCCAGTGCGGGGGCGCGGCCGATCTTTATGACGGCCGGCACACCCTTGCTAAGGAACTCACCGGCAACAAAGATCTCTTCGTCACGCGGAAATATCAGGAACTGCTCGACAAAAAGGACATCGACTGCATCGTCGCCGCCGTGCCCGACCACTGGCACAAGCGCGTGGTCGTGGACGCCACCTCCGCCGGAAAAGACATCTACATTGAAAAGCCCATGTCGCACACGGCCGCCGAGGGCGTCGCGATGGTCGCCGCGCAGCAAAAATCGGGCCGCATCGTGCAAGTCGGCTCGCAGCGCGTCAGCTCCGTAATCTGCGCCAAGGCCAAAGAAATGCTTGCTGCCGGCGCTATCGGCAAGCTGACTCTTGTCGAAGGCTCGCTCGGCCGCAACGATCCCACTGGCGCGTGGGAGTATCCTCCGCCTCCCGACCTGTCCCTTTCCAATTTCGATTGGGACACCTGGCAAAGCGGCGCCACCAGTCGCCCATGGGATCCCGACATGTCGCCCAAGTGGTTCGCGCGCTGGCGCTGCTGGAAGGAATACGGCACGGGAGTCGCCGGCGACTTGCTTGTCCATCTCGTCTCCGGCATGAACTACATGCTCGGCTGGAACGAACCGCCCAAGCGCGTCATGGCGCTCGGCGCCATAATTCGCTTCCCCGACGGGCGCAATATGCCGGATGTCCAGGCTGCGCTCTATGAGTACCCCTCAGCCGGGGGCGCCCCCGTCTACTTGCGTCTCAACCTCGGCTGTGAAACGCCGGAAGTTTACCGATTCCAGGGGTCACACGGAATTTTGGAAGTCACGGAATTCACCATCAACCACTATCCGCAATCTGGGGAAGATTCCGCGCCCAGCTATTACACCGGCGGCTACCCGCACGCTTTGCGTGAGGCCTATCTCAAGCAATGGCACAAGGAGCACGACCCCGGTCCGGGCCAGGAACCACTTTCGCAAGCCTATTCCTGGCATGGCGATTCCTGGGACGACGAACGTCCCCACCTCTGGACGTACTTTTCCAGCGTCAAATCGCGCAAGCCGCTGACGGAAGACGCGGTATTCGGTCACCACGCCGCGCTGGCCTGCCACATGGTCAACGAATCTTATTTCAGGAGTAGCGCCGTCACCTGGGACGCGGCCTCCGACCAAATCAAATCGTAGTCGCGGCAGCTTTAGGCCACCTCTTCTCGTTGGGCACCCGCCGTGGCGGGTGCCCTTTCTTTTTCTCTCGATGATCGGCTTGAGTTCCGAATTGCGAATTGTTGGTACACACCCCGGCAGTTTTTCGCAAGAGCGGGCAAACAAAGGGGTTGCGGGATACGGAAGATGGAAGACGGGGCAAAAGCCGCGGTCAGCCGCGAGCCCCAGGAACAAGGAATGCGCGAGGATCGTTGGCCTGGCCCGGGATGAGGAGTCTGGACTGGGCTGGCTGGGGGAGGACCCCCCTTGCCCTCCCCCAGTTTTTGGGGGGCGGTTTTTTGGAAAAAGTCTTGACAGGGGCTTTGTCCTTTTGTTTCATTAGTATTGATGAACAGAAAGCAAGTTCGCAATGCGCGGAAGCAACTCCTCCGCGAACTGCCCGATCCGACCGAGATCCTGCGGGGTTCGCTGTTGGATCGCCGGATCTTCCATCGCCGGGGTTGCCTGAAGTGCCGCCGGGGAGAAGGTCACCGAGTGTGGGTCCTCACGGTGGGCTATCCCGGAGGGCGGACGCGCCAGTTTACGATTCACGCCGAACAGAAGGAGCAAGTCCAGCGGTGGCTGCGGAATTACCGAAAGTTGCGGGCCAAGTTGGAAGCGA
>Ga0307475_10000209_pt1 | contig 36038 bp, 36 predicted proteins | sample atmos_gasesECM1C_FD_203317 | JGI IMG/M metagenome (GOLD analysis project Ga0307475, IMG submission 203317) | Hardwood forest soil microbial communities from Morgan-Monroe State Forest, Indiana, United States - atmos_gasesECM1C_515 | ecosystem: Environmental > Terrestrial > Soil > Temperate... | reverse complement strand
TCCGGATAACCCGCTTCGACCCCCGCGCCAGCCTCAACGACCACCTGGAGCCCGGCCTTGGCCAGCGTGGGCAGCACCGCGGGCACAAGCGCCACGCGCCGCTCCCCCGGAAACGTTTCGCGGGGCACACCGACAATCATGAGGCTCCCTCCACTGACGTGGGCTTCGGTGATGTGGGGCTGAAATTGTGGAGCAAGGATAAGGTCATTGAGGATTGGTCAGCCGCTGGTCCAGGGATTGGCATTAGGCAAGAGTTAGAAACACAGCCTCAGAGAATACACGGAGTACGCGGGGATGTCAGGTCGTTTTGCGTTCCCGGCGTATGACACTGTTGGTTGAGGGCCACAGAAGCGGATGCTATCCTGCTGAGTATGCCTGACCCGGTCATTTCCGCAGCGGAAACGGTGCTTGCCGCGCCTGCGGAACACTCGCGCCGCCAGTTGGAAGCTTTGCTGGAAGTCAGCGAAGCGATTGCGCAGCAACGGGATCTTCCTGCGCTGTTTCACGATTTGGCGGCGCGGCTGCATTCGGTGGTCGACTTCGATTTTCTCACCTTGATCCTGCACGATGCCGTGCGAAACGTGATGCGGCTGCACATATTGGAGACGGAACACCCGACAGACGCGCCGATCGGGAAGGAGCTTCCCGTGGAGGGCCATCCTGCAGGATGGGTGTGGCAGAAACAAGAGCCGTTTGTGGTGAGCGACACGCAGGAGGAGACGCGATATCCCGAGTACATGGCGGTGCTGCGAGAGAAGGGCGTGCGGGCGTTCGCGCTGGTGCCGCTGACGACGGCGCAGCGGCGGGTGGGAGCGATGGGATTTGGGCGCATGGTGCCGGACGCGGTGCTGGAGCTGCCATTCATGCAGCGGGTGGCGAGCCAGGTGGCGGTGGCGGTGGACAACGCGCTGAACCTGGAATCGTCGCAAGCGTACCAGAGGCAATTGGCGCGGGAGCGCGACCGGCTACGCGTGTTGCTGGACCTGAATAATGTGCTGGTGACGAGCCGGGAGCTGCCGGAACTTTTTCGGGGCATCGTATCGACGCTGCAGCGCGTGATTCGCCACGACTACACGAGCCTGGCCCTGCTAGATCCGATGACGGGTTTGCTGAAGATTTACGCACTGGACTTTCCAGGACATCAGGGATTTTTCAAGCCGGAGACCGTGGTTCCGCGAGATTCTTCTCCGGCCGGTCGCGCGATTGCCCAAGGGAAGACATTGGTAGCTAGCGGGGCGGAGCTCGACGAGTATCAAAGCGAAATCGTCCGCCAACTGCGCGCGGAGGGATTGCAGACGATTTGTTGTATTCCGCTGACCAACCGGGCGCGGACGTTTGGCACGCTGAACCTGGCGAGCCGCAGCACGGATGGATTTAGCGTGGCGGACATCGAATTCGTGCAGCAAGTAGCGGCGCAGATTGCGATTGCGGTGGAAAATGCGCTGGCGTTCAAAGAAATTGATGTGCTGAAGGACAAGTTGGCGGTGGAGAAGCTGTATCTCGAGGAAGAGATTCGCACGGAATTTAATTTCGAGGAAATCATAGGAGAGAGCGCGTCTCTGAAAAGGGCGCTGGCACAGGTGGAGCTGGTGGCCCCGGCGGGGACGACGGTGCTGATTCTGGGGGACACCGGAACGGGCAAGGAGTTGATTGCGCGCGCGATTCATAACTTGAGCCCACGGCGGGAACGAACTTTTGTGAAGATCAATTGCGCGGCGATTCCCGCGGGGTTGCTGGAGTCGGAGTTGTTCGGGCATGAACGTGGGGCGTTCACGGGGGCGGTGAACCAGAAACTTGGGCGCTTTGAGCTGGCCGATCGCGGGACGCTGTTCTTGGATGAAGTGGGGGACATTCCGCTGGAGCTGCAGCCGAAGCTGCTGCGCGTTTTGCAGGAGCAGGAGTTCGAGCGGCTGGGGAGCAATCGCACGCAGCGGGTGGATGTGCGCGTGGTAGCGGCGACGAACGGGGATTTATCGAAGCTGGTGGCGGAGCGGGCGCTTCGCAGCGATTTGTATTACCGGCTGAATGTTTTTCCGATACAGGTGCCGGCGCTGCGCGAACGGCGCGAGGATATTCCGCTGCTGGTGAGGTATTTCGTGCAGAAATTCAGCCGGCGGCAGAACAAGGTAGTGCAGTACGTCCCGGCGGATGCCATGGATGCGCTGGTGAACTACGGGTGGCCGGGGAATGTGCGGGAGCTGGAAAATTTGATTGAACGCGCGGTGCTGCTCTCGCCAGGGAAAGAGCTGCGGGTGCCGCTGACGGAGCTGCGGGCGTCGACACTGAACGCAGACAATTCTTCGGCGAGCGCGGGGATTGGAGCTTTCGCAACAGCAGGGCCCTCCATAGCGACGCTGGAAGAGGCGGAGCGGCAGCATATTTTGCGGGCGCTGCGGCAAACAGAGTGGCGCATTGCGGGCACGAAAGGCGCTGCTTCGCTGCTGGGTATGAAGAGGACTACTCTGCAAGCGCGGATGCGGAAACTGGGGATTCGGCGGCCGGTTTAGAGGCGGCCAGAGAAAAAGATAACGGAGAGACGCTGAGTTCGCCGAGATATCGCAGAGGATAAGAGAGGCCGGGCTGAAGCCCGGCCTCTACATTTATAGTTCGGCGATTAGCTCGATTTCGACGCAGGAGCCGAGGGGAATCTGTGCGGTACCGAAGGCGCTGCGGGCGTGGGCGCCTCGTTCGCCGAAGATCTCGACAAATAATTCGGAAGCGCCGTTGGCGACGAGATGCTGCTCGGTGAACGTGGGTGTGCTGTTCACCAGCACGAGCAGCTTGACGATGCGACGGATTTTGTTGAGATCGCCGACGGCGACTTGCAGCGTTGCCAGCAGGTCGATCGCGATGGATTGCGCGGCCTGCTTTCCATCCACGGTGGTCAGATCCGAGCCGAGTTTGCCGGTCCAGGGCTTGCCGTCTTTTTTAGCGATGTGGCCGGAGACGAAGACGAGACTGCCGGTGCGGACAAAGGGAACGAAGGCGGCAACCGGGGGGTCAAGCTGCGGAAGAGTGATATTCCGTGCTTTGAGGCGTTCGTAAACGGACATGGCAAGCTCCTAATCGGTTGTACTGGCACGGCTGACAACGGATTTTGTTGGATTGGCACCGAAATTCACTGCCGCGGTGTTCGCTCCGCAGAGAAGGACACCGACGCGTTCATCGGGTGCGGGTTGGTAATGGCGCCCGAGTAGGGCGGCAAATGCGGCTGCGCCGCCGGGTTCGGTGACCACGCGGAGCACGTTCCACAGAGCTTCTTGCGCTTGAGCGATTTCGTCATCGCTGACGAGAATCACTTTCTCGACATACCTTCGCGCTATTGGAAACATGAGTTGTCCGACGCGCTTGGGTGCGAGCGAATCGGCAGCGATTCCCCCGGCGGGGCTGTCCACCGGGCGGCCGGCGTGCAGGGCGTTTGATAATGTCGGCGAGGCTTCCGGCTCGACGCCGATGAGCTTAATTTTTCCGGCATACGAGGCGGCGATGCCGCCGATGAGGCCACCGCCGCCCACGGCGACTAGTAACGTGTCGAGATCGGGGCACTGTTCCTGTAATTCGAGGCCGACGGTTCCCTGACCGAGCAGAGTTTCGAGTTGATCGTAGGCGTGAATGGGCAAGGCGCCGGACTGCGCGGTCCAGGCCTCGCTGGCGGCTAGGGCATCGGCGTAGCGCTCACCAACAATGACGAGGTCCGCGCCACAGCGGCGGATGCGCTCGATTTTTTTAGCGGAGGCGATGTTGGGGACAAAAATCTTGGCGGGCACGCCAAGCTTGCAAGCGGCGTAGGCGACCGCCACTCCGTGGTTGCCCCCGGACGCCGCGACTACGCCGGCTTTCGGGACTTCGCGCGTGAGGAGATTGGAAAAGGCGCCACGGGCCTTGAACGAGCCGGCGTGCTGCAAGAATTCCAGTTTAAAGATGAGGCTGATAGAATCGAGGCGGAAGTCGGCGCCGGCGGCTTCGAGGACGGGTGTGCGGCGGACGTAGGGGCGGATGATTTTTTCGACGGCGGCGATGCGCTCGCGATCCAACGGCGTCTTGGTCATCGTAGATCCCTCTTGGGTAACAGCGAGCCTAGCTGGGGCGCAGCAGTGCTGCGCCTCTACGAACTGCGGTATTATACTTAGGGATTTGGCTAAGTGTCTATATGAATCTTGAACTGGCGCTGCGGGCGCTGTCCAACGAACGCAGGCTGCGGATTTTGGACTGGCTGCGCAGCCCGCGCAGGCATTTTCCGCCGCAGGTCGACGGAGACTTGATCAAGGATGGGGTTTGCGGGCTGCTCATTGCGCGCAAGCTGAAGATCACGCAGCCTACGGCCAGCGAGCATCTGAAGATTTTACAGCAGGCGGGGCTCATTCGAGGGAAGCGCATCAAGCAGTGGACGTTTTACAAGCGGGACGAGGCGCAGATTCGGACGATCAAGAAACAGTTTTTGGCCAAGGTTTAGCCGATAGCACAAAAGGAGCAGCCGCGAATGCAATATCGCCGGTTTGGACGCACGGGATGGAATGTGAGCGAGATTGGATATGGCATGTGGGGCATGGCAGGGTGGACCGGCTCAGAGGATGCGGAGTCGATTGCTTCGCTGCAGCGGGCGGTTGATTTGGGATGCAATTTTTTCGACACCGCGTGGGCTTATGGCGACGGGCACAGCGAGCAGTTGCTGGGGAAAATCCTGCGCGCGAACCCTGGCAAGAAACTTTACACGGCCACCAAGGTGCCGCCCAAGAATCGGAAATGGCCAGCGCGGCGGGAATATTCTCTGGACGATTGTTACCCGCCGGAATACATCGAGGAGTACGTTGCCAAGAGTCTGACGAACTTGGGCGTGAAGACGCTGGACCTGATTCAGCTTCATACCTGGGAAGACAAATGGCTGGACGACAAGCGGCTGCTGCCGGTGATCGAGAAATTGCGGAGCAGCGAAAAGGTGCGCGCTTTCGGGCTGAGCCTGAACCGTTGGGAACCGTGGAACGGAGTACGCGCGGTGCGCAACGGCGTGGTGGATGCGGTGCAGGTGATTTACAACATTTTCGATCAGAATCCGGAGGATGAATTGTTTCCGGCGTGCCGGGAGAAGGATGTCGCAGTGATTGCGCGGGTGCCGTTTGATGAGGGGTCGTTGACCGGGACGCTAACGCTGGAGAGCAAATGGCCGGCGGGCGATTGGCGGAATACGTATTTCGTGGCGGAAAATCTAAAGGCCACGATCGGGCGAGTGGGCGAGCTGAAGAAAGTCCGGCGTGGAGGAATCAACTTGGCGGAGATGGCGCTGCGGTTCATCCTGAATAATAAGGATGTGAGCACGATTATTCCGGGGATGCGCAAAATCGCGAACGTCGAAACTAACGTGGCGGCAAGCGATCGGGGTCCTCTACCCGGGCCGGTGCAAGCGGAACTGCGGAAGCATCGCTGGGATCGAACGCCAACGAAGTGGTCGCAGTGAAAATCTTCCCCTTGGAGAACTAGGCGGTTTGTTTTAGGGCGCGCTCGACGAGGGTGAGGCAGCGCTCGGCTTGCTCGCGGAGAAGATCTTCCTGATCAGTGCGATCTTTGCGGATGGTGTGAAGTTCGTCGGCGATGGCGAGGGCGGCGAGGACGGCGACTTTTTGGGTGTCGACCGTGGAGGTGACGTCGGCGATGGCGCTCATTTTTTCATCGACGTAGGCGGCGAGTTTTTGGACGTAGCGCTCGTCGAGCTCGCCGCGAATGGTGTAGGTCTGGCCGAAGATTTGAACTTTTACGGAATTGCTCATGTTGCTGAGCAACGATAGCACAATATTCGTGTGGTGCTTGTGGAAGGAATAGAGTTAGCTGGCGCGGAGGCGGGCGCCTAACTGCTTTTCCAACGCGGCGACGATGCGGGCGGAGAAGTCGGTTAGTTGGGCTTCGGTTAGGGTGGACTCGCGGCTTTGGAAAGTTACGCGGATTAGCAGCGAATATTGTCCGGCTGGGACGTTCTTGCCGCGAAAGAGGTCGATGGCTTCGATGGAAACGATTTCGCTGATGTTGAGGGAACGAACGGCGGCGGCGACATCGGAGAAATGAGTTCCATCGGGGAGGAGCAGGGAAAAATCGCGCTCGACGGCGGGGAAACGTGGGACGGGTTCGTACTTGCGCGATTCTTTTGCTGCACGGACTGCGGCGTACAACATCGGAAGGTGCAGCTCGGCGACGAATACTTCCTGGCGGAGCTTTAACTGTTCGGCGATGCGGCGGGTGAGCTCGCCGGCTTCGCCGATTGTTTCGTTGTGGAGCGCGATACGGCCGCGTCGGGCGGGATGCAGCCAGGCGGGGCCGCCTTCGTTCCACATGAAGCCGCCGGCGAGCGCGCCCAGCGCGTCAACGTCGCCCTTCAAATCCGCAAAAGAATAATCGCGCGGCGTATCGTACAAACCTTTTTCGCGGGCTTCGCCGGTGGCGCCGATGGAGAGGATGGGCGTCTCGACGGATTCGCTGCCGTGCAGGCGATAGTGGCGGCCGATCTCGAAAAGGCGGACATTGCGCTGGCCGCGGTTGAGATTCCATTCGAGGGCCGCGGTCATGGTGACGATGCCGGTGGACTTGAGGACGTTGGCTTCTTCGGAAAGCGGATTGGCGAGGCGCGCAGGTTGTACGTCCGGCGGACGAAAGAGCACGTCGCGATCTTCGGCAACGTGGGGAATAGTGAGAATTTCACGATAGCCGAGGCCGATCAGGCGCTCACGGAGGCGCGCTTCGGCTTCGTAGTGCGGAAGGCGCGCGGCGCCCTGGCGGGCGTCCGGCAGACGCGGGGGAAATTTGTCGAGGCCGTAGATGCGGGCGACTTCCTCGATGAGATCGATTTCGCGTTCGACTTCGGCGCGCCAAGAAGGCTGGGTGCATTCCCAAGCGGCGAGCAAGGAGCCTTCCGCGCCGCGATTTTGATCGGCACGCACGGGAGCGAAACCGAGGGCGCTGAGGCTGGATTCGATTTGCTTGTCAGGGACGTCCGCGCCCATGACGCGGAGAAGTTCGGCGCGGGTGAGGAGAAGTTTCTTGGGCGCGCGCTTGCCGGGATAAACGTCGACGACACCGGCGAGGAGTTCGCCTCCGGCGAGCTGCAGGATTAGCTCGGCGCAACGGCGCGAGGCGAGCTCGGCCATTTCCGGATCGGCGCCGCGGCCGAATCGCGTGGAGGCTTCCGTGTGAAGTTTGAGAATGCGCGTGGCGCGGCGAATGGCGATGGGATCGAACCAGGCGCACTCGATCAAGACATTCTTGGTGGCGAAGGAAATTTCCGTTTCGGCGCCACCCATGATGCCGCCGATGCCGACGGCGCGCGAGCCGTCACCATCGCAGATCATGCACATGCCAGGAGCGAGCACGCGCTCGATGCCGTCGAGGGTGCGAATTTTCTCACTTGGCTTGGCGCGGCGGACGACGACGCGGTGGTCGCGCACTTTGTCGTAGTCGAAGGCGTGAAGCGCGTGGCCGAGTTCGAGCATGACGTAGTTGGTGGCATCGACGACGTTGTTGATGCTGGCCACGCCGGAAGCTTCGAGGCGGTCCTTGAGCCATTGCGGTGACGGCTGAATTTTCGCGCTGCGAATTACGCGGGCGGTGAAGCGGCCGCAGAGCTCGGGAGATTGAATTTCGACGCGAACGGCGTCACTGGCTTTTGCGGCGGGACTTTCTTGCGGCTTCGGAGAAATGGGCTTCAGCGGGAGTTTGCAGACGGCGCTGACTTCGCGGGCGATGCCGTAGTGGCCGAGACAGTCGGGACGATTCGAGGAAACTTCAGCGTCGATGACCGCGCCGTGCGGGCCATTTTCGATGCCGCCGATGTTTGTGCCGGAGAGGGCAAGCCGTGAGGCGAGTTCGTCGGGTGTCGCTTTCACTTCGACAAAATCTTTTAGCCAGTTGTAGACGATTTTCATGCGCCGGCTTTCAAATGCCCGTAATAGATTCGCGTGAAGTAGTCCATACGTACTTGGCCGTCTTGTTGATAAGCGTCGAAGAGTTTGCGGAGCTCCTCCATCATGGGCGCGTAATTCGGATGGCCCTCAGTCGGGGAGAAAGAACTGCTGCGAAGGCGGCCGCGCAGCGAGTCCCAGTCGAGGATCTGGTGATTGGGCAAGTCGCGCTGCGAGAAGGTGCTCAAGAAGCCGCCGATGCGCTCCGCTTCGGGATAGGAGTCTTTCACCTCTTTGTAATCGGTCCCGAAGCGCTCCAGAATATTTTCGTACGCGCGCGTGAAAGGCGCTTCCTCCATGCGCCGATCGTTCCAAGCGATGACCATCCAGCCGCCAGGCTTGAGGATGCGGACGAACTCGCGGCGGGCGGGGTCAGGCTCGAACCAGTGAAAGGATTGTCCGGCCGTGACGAAATCAACGCTGGCATCGTCGAGTGTAGTGGCTTCGGCGGAGCCTTCAATGCTGGAGAAGCCATCGTAGGAGGCGAGATATTCTTCGCCGGCTTGCCGCATGGCTTGGTTGGGCTCGACACCGTAGACGCGATTGCCATTTTTCAGGAAGAGCTCGCTCAAAAAGCCGGTGCCGGAACCGATGTCGGCAACCACGTGGCCGGGGCGAAGGCTGCATTCGGCGCGCAGAAGATCGAGCAGCGCGGACGGGTAGCTGGGGCGGTAGCGGACGTAGTCGGCAACGCGAGTGGAGAAGCGCTGTTTGGCGTCAGTGAAGGTCATGGGAATTGGCGCAGGAAGCGGACGTCGTTCTGAAAGAAGACCTGGATATCGTCGATGCCGTATTTCAGCATGGCCAAGCGATCAATGCCCATGCCGAAGGCGAAGCCGCTGACTTTTTTCGGGTCGTATTTCACAAAGCCGTAGACCGCCGGATCGACCATGCCGGCGCCGAAAAGTTCAATCCAGCCCGAGCCCTTGCATTTCGAGCAGGTGCCGCCGCCTGCCGCGGAGCCGCTGCCGCCGCAGAAAATGCAGGACACATCGAATTCGACGCTCGGCTCGGTGAAAGGGAAATAGCTGGGGCGGAAACGCGTTTTCACGCCGGGGCCGAAGAATTGTTTGACGAAATATTCGATGGTGCCGGTGAAATCGCAAAAGGTGATGTCGGTGTCGACGGCGAGGCCTTCGACTTGGTGAAAGATGAAAGAGTGCGTGGCGTCGGGATTGTCTCGGCGATAGACCTTGCCGGGCACGATGACGCGCACCGGAGGCTGGCGCTTTTCCATGGTGCGAATCTGCATGGGCGAGGTGTGCGTGCGGAGCAGCAGAGGCTGCGGCGCGCCTTTGGGGAGATCGAGATAGAAGGTATCCATGTCGTCGCGGACGGGATGGAACTCGGGAATGTTGAGGGCTTCAAAGTTGTAGTAAGGCGTTTCGATTTCCGGGCCTTCCACGACGGAAAAGCCGATGGAGAAGAAAATGTCTTCGATTTGCTGGAAGACCTGACGAATCAGGTGGTGCGAGCCGATCGGGCGGAGAACGCCTGGAAGCGAGAGGTCGACGCGCTCGCGGGCGCTGGCGGCTTCGCCGGTACCGGCTTCGATGGCTTTGCGGCGCTCTTCGATTTTCGATTCGACGTGGGCACGTAGCTGATTGAGTTCCTGGCCGACGACGCGCTTGAGATCCTGAGTGGCAGGCTTGAGCCAGTTGTCGGTGATTTGGGTTAGCACGCCGGATTTGCGGCCGAGCCAGGTGTCGCGGAATTGTTTCCAGGAAGATTCGTCGCAGGCGCACGCGCACTCTTCGTCGAAACGTCCGCGCAGATCCGCGAAGAGGGCGGCAAGCTCCTCGGGGCGGGTGATGCCGAGATGCACTAGAGGCAGCGCGGTTTTGTTTTCAGGCGTGCTCATGACCAATGACCTAGCCGAGATAGGGCCGCAGCAATGGCTGCCTGCCGCAAGCGGGCTGCCCTATGCCTTTTTCGGCGGCGGCGCGGCGGCCTTTGCCTTCGCGGCCAGTTGGGTGAAAGCGGCGGCGTCGAGGACGGCGAGGTCGGCAAGGACCTTGCGATCGAGAGTAACGCCGGCGGCTTTCAGTCCGTGAATGAGCTGGCCATAGGTCAAGCCGTTTTGTCGCGCGGCGGCGCCGATGCGCTGAATCCAGAGCTTGCGGTATTCGCGCTTTTTTACGCGGCGATCGCGGAAGGCGTAGCGATCCGCGCGATTAGCGGCTTCCTGCGCGGACTGGTAGAGCTTGCTTTTTGTGAGAAAAAAGCCTTTTGTGCGCTTGAGGTACTTCTTGCGGCGAGCGCGGCGCTTTGTGCCGCGTTTTACGCGTGCCATGGGTTTCTCCTTGTTTTTTGTCGAGACAAACGAGATGCGATCAGGCGCGCGAAACGAGCCGACGCAACGGGTTTGTCTCGGATTATGCTGGCGGGCCTAAAGGCCCGCCACTACATCGGCCGGCAGGCACCCGTGAAGCGCTGCCTGGCACGATTGCGAGGCTTGCGCCCCGCGGTGTTGCGCCTCAACTTTGAAAAACGAGCTGAGGATTGCGCTGAGATTCAGCGCAAAAATCTAACCATAGGGAAGCATCTGCCTCACTGCGGCGACGTCTCGCGGGCTGACCAGGGTCAACTTCTTGAGCTTGCGCATGCGCCCGGAACGCTTGGTGCCGGTGAAATGGCGTTTGCCGGAATGCGCGCGAACGATTTTGCCGGTCCCGGTAAACTTGAAGCGCTTGGCGGCGCCGCGATGCGTTTTCAGCTTCTTCTTTGGCTTAGTCGAATTTCTGGGCATTTGCGAAAATCCTCTCCTACAGACCGGCGGGCAGGCCCGCCAACAGAATTCCTCTCCACCTTACGTCTTGCTTGGCTGGGGCGCAGCAGTGCTGCGCCCCTACAAGCGAACCGCAAAATCTATCAGGCCGGCTGCGCGGCTTGCTGCGAACTTGGTTTTGCTACCGGAGCACCCTTCTTGGGCGCCAGCAGCGCGACCAGAACGTTGCCTTCCATGCGCGGCATCGTTTCGATCTGGCCGAAGTCGCCGATTTCATTGAGCAGGCGCGTCATCTTGGCGCGACCCACTTCCTGGTGCGCCATTTCACGGCCGCGATGGAAAATCATGGCGCGCACTTTATGGCCTTCTCCGAGGAAGCGAATGATCTGGTTCTTGCGAACCTGGTAATCGTGCTCCGCGGTGGCCGGCCGAAATTTCACTTCCTTGAGCTGCGAGCCACGGCTGCTCTTGCGCTGTTGGTGCGCTTGCTTATTTTGCTGGTAAAGAAACTTGCCGTAGTCGGTGATCTTGCAAACCGGGGGATCGGCGGTCGGAGAGATCTCCACTAGGTCGAGTCCCTTTTCGCGCGCCAGACGAACAGCCTCGAACGGCTGCATCACCCCAAGCTGGGCACCTTCTTCATCAATCACCCGGACTTCGCGCGCCCTGATCCGCTCGTTGACGCGGGTACGGTCGCTCTGCCGGAAGCTGCGTTCTGCGATAATTCCCCCTAGCTAACGTAAGGCGCCAAGCTGCCCGCCTCGCCGGGCACGGGCCCGAATTTACAACACCGGCCCACGGTGCGAAACCACTGAGGGACGGGCTACAAAGTATAGCACGTGGCTGCGCTCGGTCGACAAGGGCTTTGATGTGCACGGCCGGCTAACGGTAGCACAGCAAAAAAATCTCAGGAGGTCAGGGTTAGCTCGCCTTTGGGGCCAACGATAGTGGCTTCTAGAGCGGCGTTGTCGCCGTGCGAGACGAGCATTTCGAGTTGAAAGTGGTCGATGATTTTGGTCAGGTCGGCCGGATTTGGCGAGACTGCGCCGAAACGGGTGAGGCTGCAGCCCTGGGGAGCATCCGCGGAAGGATGAAGCGAGTCGGCGCTCCATTCGATGAAGAAAGGGAGCAGGCCGCCTTGGTCGTCCTTGAGGTTGAGACTCTTCCACTGGAGGAGCTTGCCGTCGGGGCGCTGACGCGACCCGGGCCATGGGCCCAAGAAAGCGATGCCCGCGTCGCGAAGAAGCGCAGAAAATTTCTCGAGGTCGCCGGGATGCGCGGCCCAACCAATCAGATGTGGCGAGCTCAATTCTTTAAGGTGCGCAAGTGTTTTGAGGGCAAATTGCTCGACATGGTTTTGGTCCTGCTTGGGGTCAGGCGCAATGACTTCGAGATAGCGGCGTTCGCCGAGAGAGAGGAGTGCGTTGCGAGTGCCGCGGCCGGGATGAACGCCGCCCGCTGCGGGGCGGACGCCAGCGCGCCGCTCGACGAAGTCGATGCCGAGGTCGAGGTCATTGCAGCCGAGAAGAATGTGATCGAGCTGCGAAGGAACTTCGGTGGCGGCCGATGTTACCAGGGGGGCGCACGCTGCTCCAGCTACGACTGCGACAAAAGATCGGCGGCCAATCGTGTGCATTGATAACCCTCACCGCGAAAATTACTGATATTCGCAACCAGACCAGAGCGGGTTCATCCACTCCGCTCAGCTCGTCGCCCGCGATTCTGTTTCTTGCTGCAACGAGGCGACTACATCAGCGAGGGGTTTGGGGCCGAGGTCGCCTTTGCTGCGATGGCGGACGGAGACGGTGCCGGCTTCGGCTTCTTTTGCGCCGACCACGAGCATGTAGGGAATTTTTTGCATCTGCGCATCGCGGATTTTGGCAGGGAGTTTTTCGTTGCGGTCGTCGAGATGGACGCGGATGTTGTGGCGCTTGAGTGTTTCAGCGACGTGCTTGGCGTAGTCGGAAGCTTTTTCGCTGACCGGGCAGATTTCGACCTGCACGGGAGCGAGCCAGAGCGGGAATGCTCCAGCATAGTGCTCGACGAGAATGCCAAAGAAGCGCTCGACGGAACCGAGCAGTGCGCGGTGAACCATCAGCGGTTGGTGGCGTGCGCCATCTTCGGCGACGTATTCGAGGCCGAAGCGCGCGGGAAGATTGAAATCGAATTGCACGGTGGTGAGCTGCCAGGGGCGGCCGATGGCGTCAATTAGTTTGATATCGATCTTTGGGCCGTAAAAAGCGCCTTCGCCTTGAATCGTTTTGTAAGGGATATTGAGCCGCTTCAAGGTGTTGGCCAGGCCGGCGGAGGCGCGGTGCCAGTCTTCGGCCTTGCCCTCGTAATTTTCCGGATGCGAAGCGTCCCAATCGGAAAGCTCTACTTCAAATTTGTCGAAGCCGAAGTTTTTCATCACCGCGAAGGCGAAATCGACGCAGGCTTCGACTTCTTTTTCAATTTGTGACGGAGTGCAGAAAATGTGCGCGTCGTCTTGCGTGAAACCGCGGACGCGCAACAAACCGTGAAGGACGCCGCTGCGCTCGTAGCGGTAGACGGTGCCGAGTTCGGCGAGGCGCACGGGAAGATCGCGATAGCTGTGGAGCTTCGATTTGTAGATGAGTATGTGTCCGGGGCAGTTCATGGGCTTGAGCTGGTAATCGGCTTTTTCGACTTCGATCGGACCGAACATGCTGTCCTTGTAAAAATTGGTGTGGCCGCTGGTCTTCCAAAGCTCGAGACGCATGATGTGCGGGGTGTAAACGAGATCGTAGCCCCGTTTTAGAAGCTCGTCGCGCAACCAATCTTCGATGATCTTGCGGATCAAACCGCCTTTGGGATGCCAGAAGATGAGACCCGGGCCGGCTTCGTCTTGAATGCTGAAGAGGTCGAGCTCGGTGCCGAGTTTGCGATGATCGCGGCGCTTGGCTTCTTCCAGGCGATGGAGGTACTCGTCCAACTCCTTCTGGGTGAAGAAGCATGCCGCGTAAATGCGCTGGAGCTGCGGATTGCCTTCCTGGCCTTTCCAATACGCGCCGGCGACGCTCATCAGCTTGAATGCCTGAATGCGCTTGGTGGAAGGAATGTGCGGGCCGCGGCAGAAGTCGATGAATTTGCCGGTGGTGTAGAAGGAGACGATAGGCTCTTCCGCTTTTTCCTGGACAAGCTCGCATTTGAAGACTTGATTGGATTTTTTGTAGAGCTCGAGCGCTTCCGGTTTGGGAATGAGCTTACGCTCGTTGGGCAGATCCTGGGCGGCGAGCTCGTGCATTTTGGCTTCGATCTTGGCCAGGTCGTCCAGAGTAAAAGGCTCGTCGCGAAGGAATTCGTAAAAGAAGCCGGTATCGATCGGCGGGCCAATGCCAAGCTTGACGTTGGGATAAAGCTCCATAACCGCGGCGGCGAGTAGATGCGCGGCGGAATGGCGAAAGACGAAGAGCGCGTCGGGATCTTTTTCGGTGAGGATCTGGAGCTTGACGTCGTGATCCAGCGGACGGCGCAGATCGATTAACTCTCCAGCACCGTTGTTTGGCGCGGCTACGCGCGCCACCAGGGCGGCATCGGCAAGGCGCGGCGAAATCCCTTTGGCGATGTCCGCGGGCGTGGTGCCTTTGGGCACTTCCTGAACCTTGCCGTCCGGCAATGTGATATGAATCGGCTCCATGTGTAGTCCGCCTGGAAGGAGGAACAGTAAGCTTATCGGCGCAGCCTAGACAGGGTCAAGTTTGCGAATGAGGCCGAACAATGCCCTCATTCACAATAAGGTAACGCCGGGCAATTCGCTGAAGTTAGAATCGGAGGTAATCAGCTTCGCTCCAACCTTCCCCGCAGTTGTGTATACGAGTGCGTCGGCCATCGCCAATTTGTACTGAATGCTTATCGCTGCGGCCTCTAGAGCGATTTGCCGATCGACAGGCACAACTGTATGCTGCAAAGCCGCAGACACAAATTCATCAGCGGCCACCTTCGTATGCCGAAGAAGGAGAATCTTCCTAACCTCGAACAGAACGATGACTGGAACAAAGAGGAAGGGTTCGCGCAAGTAGGGTTCAAAGAGGTCCGCCTTCGCGTCCGCCGTGAGGTATTCAAGCCACCCCGATGAATCGACAACGATGGGCTCAGAACCGATCGAAGCGGTCACGATAGGCGTCCTTCCACTTCATCCCTTTTGCGATTCCGCGCAGATCTTGAATCGAGCGGGGTCGGTGGAGGTGAATTGCCGCATCGAGTACATAGACCTGGAGTTCCTCTCCCGGTCGAAGGTTTAGCTGCTCACGAACGTGCTTTGGAATGACTACCTGGAACTTGGGCGAGACTTTTACGGTGTCCATTGGCGCCACCCAGTCTAGGGTATCGACCACAATGTAGTATGTCAATAATTGAATCGATGCCAGTTCAGCCATCCGCGTATGACGAAAACTTTATCGATTACACGTTTTCTGTGACTGGGCCGGGAGGTCGGGTCCAACGCCCTTCGTCGTGAGGGATTGCGATCACGGAAGGCTCGCCCGGCGCGATTTCGCGGCCATGCGGAGCGCAGAGTACACTCTTTCTCTTGTGCCGATGTCCATGCTGCGAGTCTTAATTCTTAGCAATTTTAGAGGCCAACTGATGAAGCGATTCACCGTATTTTGTCTTACCTTGCTCTTAGCTCCGGTTCATGGCGGCGCGCAAGAGGGGAAGCCGCTGCCCGTGCCAGATGAGCGGTACAAAACGGATATCCTGCTGGTTGTGGCGCATCCGGACGACGAAGGTGCGGCGACGCCTTATCTTGCCCGGGCGCTCGATGAAGGCAAACGCATCGCGGTGGTATTCGGAACTCATGGCAGCAGCGGGGCTAACGAAGCCGGCTCTGAACAAGCGGCTTCGTTGGGAGCCATTCGCGAAATTGAGGCGCGACGCGCACTGGCCACGTTCGGGATCACAAATGTCTGGTTTCTCGGCGGAAAGGACACGGCAAGCCAAAACGTGCTGCAGTCACTGGCCAACTGGGACCATGGCGCCGCCCTCGAACAATTGATACGCCTGGTGAGGTTGACCCGGCCAGAAGTGATATTGACGTTTTTGCCCGGAACCTTCGTTGGAGAGGATCACGGCGATCATCAAGCCGCCGGCGTTCTGGCCACGGAGGCATTCGACACCGCTGGCGACCCTGCCGCGTTTCCGGAGCAATTGGCTGCGCCGATGCGGAGGCTCGAGCCATTTCTCGAAAACTTGCGGTCGTGGCAGCCCAAGAAAATCTACTATTTTCCCGATGCGACCAACGACGAGATGTTTCGCGGCAAGGGGCCTGAGTATTCTGTAAGGGACATTTCGAAGTCCGCGAAGCAGCCCTATTGGCGCTTGGCGCTGGAGGCGTTTCGCACGCACCAGACGCAGGCGAAGAACTACCTGGATTCGCTCGGAAAATTGAGCGAAGCGGAGCTCGAAAAGAAAGCGGTTGCGGACGGCTGGGGCGACGCGCAGCGTTTTGTGCTGGGGAAATCGCTGGTGGGCGGAAGCGCGACTGGAGACATTTTTGAGAACATAAGGCCGGAAGCGATTCCGCTTGCCCGTCCGACAATTTCGCCAAAGCCTGAACCGCCTGAGCTTCACTTGGAGTTAGCCGGGCCGTGGAGTTTCTACGACGACTTTCGCCGCGCGCACGGCTTGACGCACTTGTGGCATCCGGAGCCGCCTGAAATCGCGCTGCAAGCGGGGACAACCCTGGTGATTCCATTGTGGCTGCGAAATGAGACGAGCGGCCCGAAGGAAGTTACTCTGATTGTGGATCTGCCCGTGGGTTGGAAACGCCAAAGCGGAGCAGGAAAATTTGCGGTCGCTGCAAAGCAGGTCGCCGCGGCGCGCGTGGAGATTGAATTGCCGCAGTTGGATGACACTGCGCACGTGAAGCAGGAGTTACGTGAAGTTACGGTGCGCGCTGAATCGAACGGGCAAAGTATCGGTGCAGCGAAGCTGCGCGTGGAATTGAGGAAGCAAGCGCTGGCACAGTAGTTCCGGCCGGCCTGTTCGGAGCCTGCGGCGAAGGCCGCACAGCCAGAAACGCTGCGCCACTTACTTCTTGTTGCGAGCGGCTTCCATGTTTTCCCACGCGGCATCGGGAATGAGCAGCAGGTCGTTGAATTCGCCGGCGCCGCGCAGCCAATCACCGCCGTCGATAACCACGCATTCGCCGTTGATGTATTCAGCCATATCACTCAGCAAAAAGACCGCGAGGCTGGTCAGTTCTTCGTGCCGACCGAATCGCTTCATCGGGTGGGACTCCTTAGCGTGCTCCTCGAATTGCTTTGAAGGCATAAGCCGCGACCACGCGCCTTCGGTGGGAAACGGACCGGGTGCGATAGCGTTGAGCCGGATGTGATGCTTGGCCCATTCCACGGCCAGCGAGGTGGTCATGGCCAGTACGCCCGCCTTTGCGCAAGCTGATGGCACCACGAAAGCGGAGCCGCAATTGGCTGCGGCGTAAGTGGTGACGATGTTCAGCACGTTACCGCCGAGCTGTTCCGCGATCCATTTCTTGGCGAACACCTGCGTGCAGTTGAACGTGCCGTTGAGCACGATTCCGACCACGGCGTTGAAAGCGTTGGGCGTGAGCTTTTCTGTGCGGGCCATGAAATTTCCCGCAGCGTTGTTGATCACGGTATCGATGCGCCCGAACTGCTCGTAGGCGAGATTCGCCACGGTTTCCACGGCGCCGTAGTCGCGAACATCGCAGGTGGCGAAAGCCGCGGAGCCCCCGCCGCGGTGAATTTCGTCGCAGACCTCTTTCAGGGGTTGTTCGCGACGGCCAATCAGAAAAATGCGCGCGCCAAGCATGGCGAAATGCAAAGCCATCGAACGGCCCAGACCGGTGCCGCCGCCGGTCAGGAAAATCGCGCGATCCTTCAACATGTCTGGTTGAAACACGCATCCCCCACCTAACAGGAAAGTGCCGCTCTCGATTCCTGCGGCACCGCGATTCTAGTGCATTCGGTTTGAAAGAAGCAGGATGTTTTGGATAAAAGGCGTCGCTTCGAGCTGTCCGACGGGATGCCTCAGCGCGTCAGGATTGCGGGGACCGGCAGACCCATGGCCTTGGCGTACTCGGCTGCGAAAGTATCATTGGAAGGGAATTCTTCGCTCAATTCGCGCAATAATTTTTGCGCCAGGGCGTTCTGTTTTTCGCGGCGAGCCGCTAGCGCCAACATGATCTTCGCGAAAGGGCGAAGATAGCGGCCATTTTCGACGGTCTTGGCAACGTCCGCCATGCCGAGCTTCTTGTCGCCGTGAATCCCGCCGAACCACAGGGCGAAGCGGTAGCCAGGGTTCAGCGAGCCGATGATGTAGTTGGCGATACCCGGAGCGACGTAGGCGTCGGCGGCGTCAGGGCGCTGCGCAAGTAATTGTTTCGCGCACTCGTTGGCTTCCTTCATGCGCTTTAGGCCGTCGAGCTGTTTCTTTTCGAGGATCGCGAGGGCGTCAGACTCCATTCCCGCGGCCAGCGTGAGCGCAAAAAGGGCTTCCGGGTCCTTCGCGCTTGTTTTCTGCCGCTGCCTGGCCAGGGCTCGAGCGCGAGTGAGCGCGTCGCGGAACTTGTTCATGTGATCGGGATCGGGTTTGCCGTCGATGCCGTGCAGGAATTTCTTTTCACTCAGGAAGAAATCGCTGGTCAGCACCCCCTGACGATAGAGCTCTTCAAAAAGGTAAGAAGCAGCTAGAGCGATTTCACCAAATGGTTCTTCCGGGTTGCGCGACTTCCAATCGCCAAAGGTTTCGCGAGCTTCGGTAAACTTTTGCTGGTAGAGCAAATTGAATCCGGTCATCAGTTCCGGCACGGGGTAGAAAGCCGGTGTCGATCCGGGAGTCGACTCCGCCGCGGGTTCCTGTGCGGCACGGACTGCCGGCGCAAGCAGGACAAAGAAAGCCAGGATGCAGACGCACTTGTTCACTGTTCACTTCCAGGTTAAAACAGGCCGGGCAAGAATCTTGGTTTGCCGGCCATGGCAGCACGATACTGCGGATTGGCCAGGAGTACGCTCTCTTCCACCGCGATACGCTGCGAAATGGTCACCACGAAGCCAACGCAACCCAGCAGTGCGGTTATCCACGCCGTGTGGATCAAGGGCAGCGAAAACATTTCCACGAATATCGCTGCGTAATTTGGATGCCGGACAAAGCGAAATGGCCCCGAGGTAACAACACCGAGGCTCGTGGAGTTCATCACTTGCACGTTCCAGTGCTGGCCCATGGTTCGCACAACCCATAGACGTACCGCGTTCCCGCCAAGGAACAGCAAAAGCATTACGGCAGCAAGAGCGGGGATGAACGGCCGATGCAGAAGAACAACTTCAAGCGCGGCACCAACGAGAACCGTGGTGTGAAGAAGCACGATCCAGCGAAAACGCGGCTCCCTCACTTTCGTCGCGCCGTGAGCGATCATCTGCTGCTGATGGCGGCGGGAGACGCTGAGCTCGAAAATGCGGAGTAGCGCGACGGCGAGCAAGAGCGCGAGGAACGCGATGACGCTTATGTCCATTGCAGCAGCAAAAACTCCGCGCTGAATCCTGGTCCGAAGGCGGCAGCCAGCGCGTGCTCACCCGGTTTCAAGGGTCGCTTTTCGAGCCATTCCTGCAGAATAAAGAGGATGGTAGCGCTCGACAGGTTGCCTACGTTGCCGAGAATGTCCCACGACGGTTGCGTCTGGCATTTCGTAAGGCCGAGGGCGGTCTCAACATTGCCCAGGAGGCGCGCGCCTCCGGGATGCAGGATCCATCCCTTGATATCTTGAAATTTCTTGCCGTGGCGCTCGAGAAATCCGTCGATTAAGCCGCGGATTTTTGCCCCAATCATTTCCGGAACGTCTTTGGCGAGCAAAATGTGGAAACCCGAATCGCGAAGATCGAAGCCCATGGCCCCAAGCGAATCAGGGAACGTATAGGTCTCGGACACCATTATCTTGGGCCCGTGTGATTCTTTTCCGGTAACCAGCACTGCGGCGGCGCCATCGCCGAACAGAATCGAAGAAATCAGGTTGGCCTGTGAAATGTCTTTGCGCTGAAACGTTAGCGAGGGGAGCTCGACAGCGATAATCAAAACATTGCCGCCGGGATGGGCCTTGAGAAAATCTGCGGCGCGGCCCAGGGCCATAGCGCCGGCCGCACACCCCAGCTCGGTGAACGGCATGCGCCGAACGTTGGAGCGAAAGCCCATCAAATTAATGAGATGGGCATCGAGCGAGGGGATCATGAAGCCGGTGCAGGAAACGGTGATGATGAGGTCGACTTCGTCCGGGCGCACGGCCGCGCGCTGCAGGCATTTTTCCGCGGCTTCTCGTCCGAGCTTGACGGCGTGCTCGATGTATTCCTGATTGGTCTGATACAGCGCGCGTGGCTCGACGGTGTACTCGATCGGGAAAATGGCATGGCGCTTGTGTACCTGCGCATTGTCGACGATGCTCATCATGGCTTCGAGCTTGCGGTCCGGAATGTCAAACACACGCCCCATGTAATACTTCACGTCGTCGCGGGTGATGGTATGCGGAGGGAGCGCCGTAGCGGTCGCCGCGATGGAGCAGTGTGTCGAGTTGGACTGCTGCGACGGCGCGTGCGTGGCCGTCTGATCGGTAATCAAAGTTTCCCCTGCCTGATGGACGCGGAACTCCCGGAGCAACCGGCGAGTTCACAAATTTCTTAAGATGCAGCGGCCCACCACCGCGCTGCTTATTGGCAGTAAACTCTACAACATTCCAGGCGTAAGGTGATATACCGTTTGAAAAATATTTTAGCGGCGCACGGCCGCGGCGGCTCGCGCTCGCTAAGTATTTGTTAACCCGCCTTAACGGGGGCGCCGGTCTTGAGGTATCCTTGCGCGCTCTGAAATCACATCGCCGACCGCTAACCTTAGCGCTGGGGCACCACGGTCATTTCCCGCAGGGCCGCGATGCGGTCTTCCAAGGGAGGATGCGTGCTGAACAGAGACGACAAAGTTTCCGAACCGAACATCGGCTTGACGATGCAGAGCGCGGCCGTCGTCGGGGACACTGCGGTCGTTGGGATCCGTTTGTTGTAGGCGCCGAGTTTCTGCAACGCGCTGATGAGGCCGTACGGCTGGCCGACCATGCGTGCACCTGTGGCATCGGCGGAGTATTCGCGCTGCCTGGAGATGCCGAGCTGCAAAAGAAATGCGGCGAACGGCGCAAGAATCAACATCAGAATTCCTGCTAAGCCGCTACCCTCGCGGTCGTCATCGCGCCCGCCATAACCGAACCAGAGGCCCATGCGAGCGAGGTACGTAATGGCGCCGGCAATCGTGGCCGCAATGGAACTGATCAAGATGTCGTAGTTGCGCACGTGCGACAGTTCATGCGCAATGACGCCCTCCAGTTCGTCGTCGGTCATCAGCTGGAGCAGTCCTTCCGTGACGGCCACGGAAGCGTGGCTCGGGTTTCGGCCGGTGGCGAATGCGTTGGGCGCTGCCTCGGGCACCACGTACAGTTTTGGAACCGGCAAATTGGCTTTGGCGGCCAGGCGCTCCATAACGTCGTAAAGTCTGGGCACCTGCTCGCGGCTGACCGGCTGCGCGCCGCTTGACCAAAGCGCAATTTTATCCGAGAAAAAGTAGGCGAACGCGTTGCCGATCACCGCAACAATTAGCGCCATGGTCATGCCGTTGCGGCCGCCGAAGTACGCGCCCAGGGTAATGAGCACCAGCGTCAGCGCGGTCAATAGAAATGTCGTGCGTAGAACTCTCATAGGTTTTGCCTATCACTATATACGTAATCCCGGGCCTTCATCTTTCGCGAGCCAATGCGAGATCGCGAATTGATCGCACCGGCCTTTTCTAAGCCGCCGTAGCCGGTTTCTTGGCCTGCACGCGCTCGAAACACATGGAGTCGCTCTTGCCGTCGCGGTCCACGCGGATATGATCGCCCGGGAGCACCTTGCCGTCCAGGATTTGCAGCGCCAGCGGATCCTGCACCAGCCGCTGAATCGTGCGGCGCAGCGGCCTAGCGCCGTACGCCGGGTCATGGCCTTCGCGCACCAGCAGCTCCTTCGCCGCGGGCGTGAGTTCGAGCGTGATCTGGCGCTCCGCTAGCAACTGCTCCACGCCGCGCAGCAGCAAATCCACGATGCGCTCGAGTTGCTCCTTGCCCAGCGGATTGAAGATCACAATCTCGTCGATGCGGTTGATGAACTCCGGCCGGAACGACGCGCGCAACGCTTCCATTGCTTCTTTCCTGGCGCGCTCGGGAGCGCGATGCGCGAGCTCGAAAATCGCGGTGGAGCCGACGTTGCTGGTCATCACCAAAACGGTGTTGCGGAAGTCCACCGTGCGGCCCTTGCCGTCCGTGAGCCTGCCGTCTTCCAGGATTTGCAGCAGCACGTTGAACACGTCCGGGTGCGCTTTCTCGATTTCGTCGAACAAAATCACCGAATACGGGTGACGCCGAACCTGCTCGGTGAGCTGGCCGCCCTCTTCGTAGCCGACGTAGCCTGGGGGCGCGCCGATCAAGCGGGAAACACTGTGCTTCTCCATGTACTCAGACATGTCGATGCGAATCATGAGTTTTTCGTCGTCAAACAAAAATTCAGCCAGCGCACGCGCCAGTTCCGTCTTGCCCACGCCGGTGGGTCCGAGAAAAATGAAGGAGCCGATTGGCCGTTTGGGATCAGATAGCCCGGCGCGGCTGCGACGAACGGCGTTAGCCACGCGCGCCAGAGCATCGTCCTGCCCGACCACGCGCTGCTGCAGGCGCTCTTCCATGTGCACCAGTTTTTGCGCCTCGCCTTCGAGCAGTCGCCCGACCGGAATGCCGGTCCACTTGCTCACGAGTTTGGCGATGTCTTCTTCGTCGACCTCTTCTTTCAGCATCGGCGCTCCTTTTTGCACCGACCGGAAGCGTTCCTCGGCTTCCTTCAGTTCGCGCTCCGCGACACCGATCTTGCCGTAGCGGATTTCCGCCACTTTGGCGAGTTCACCGGCGCGCTCGAAGCGCTGCTCTTCCGCTCTGAGTTGCTCGATTTGCTCCTTTAGCTTGCGAATTTTGCCGATGGCCTGTTTCTCGGCTTGCCAGCGCGCTTTCCGTCCGCTCGAATCTTCGCGCAGTTTCGCCAACTCCTTTTCGATCTGTGTGCGCCGCTCCTTGGAGTGCGGGTCGTTTTCCTTCAGCAGCGCCTGGCGCTCGATTTCCAGTTGCATGATGCGCCGCTCGATTTCGTCGATTTCCACCGGCAGCGAATCGATTTGCATGCGCAAACTGGCCGCGGCTTCATCGATCAAGTCAATCGCCTTGTCCGGCAAGAAGCGGTCGGAAATGTAGCGGTGCGAAAGCGTGGCGGCAGCCAGAATCGCTGCGTCCTTGATGCGCACGCCGTGGTGCACCTCATAGCGCTCTTTCAGGCCGCGCAGAATGGCAATGGTGTCCTCGACGCTCGGCTCTTCCACCATGACAGGCTGAAAGCGGCGTTCCAGCGCGGGATCCTTTTCGATGTATTTCTTGTATTCGTTCAGCGTGGTGGCGCCGATGGCCCGCAATTCGCCGCGTGCCAGGGCGGGCTTCAACATGTTGGAAGCGTCCATGGCGCCTTCCGCGGCGCCCGCGCCCACCAGGGTGTGCAGCTCGTCGATGAATAGAATTATCTGGCCTTCCGCCTGGGTGATTTCTTTCAGCACCGCTTTCAAGCGATCTTCAAACTCGCCGCGGTATTTTGCGCCGGCCACCAGCGCAGCCAAATCCAGCGCCACCAGGCGCTTCGTTTTCAGCACGTCCGGCACGTCGCCGGAAACAATTCTTTGCGCGAGGCCTTCCACAATGGCGGTCTTGCCCACGCCAGGTTCGCCGATCAGCACTGGGTTGTTCTTGGTTCGGCGGGCCAGAATCTGCATCACGCGGCGAATCTCTTCATCGCGGCCGATGACCGGATCCAGCTTCGAGCGGCGCGCAAGCTCGGTCAAATCGCGCGCATATTTCTCCAGCGCTTCATAGGTTGCTTCCGGATTTTGCGAGGTTACGCGTTGCGTGCCACGCACGCTGGTCAGCGCCTGCAGGATCGCTTCGTGAGACGCTCCGTGCTTCTTCAACAACTGGCCGGCGGGGTCGCGGTCTCGCCCCGCAATGGCCAGGAACATGTGCTCGGTCGAAACGTATTCGTCCTTGAATCTTTGCGCTTCATCGAACGCGCGCTCCAGCACGTCGTTCAGCGGCTTGCCCATATGCTGCTGGGCGAATCCGGTTACGCGCGGCAAGCGCCCAATCTCGCGCTCAATATCCTGCGAAAGGGCTTCCGCGCGAATCCCCAGGCGCGCTAGCAGCGGCGGCACCACGCCGTCGGTCTGCGCCGCCAACGCAGCAAGGAGGTGAATCGGCTCAATCTGTTGGTTCTCATGGCGCCCGGCGATTTCCTGCGCGCTTTGGAGCGCTTCCTGAGCCTTTACCGTCATTTTGTCGAATCGCAACATGACAACACCTCAACTCTACTTCTAACAAAAGGGGCCAGCATTTCGCCAGCCCCTCTACCCTTCGCAATCGGGCACCGCTTACTTCGCGCCCGCCGCAGCGGCCATCGTCGGTGCCCCGACGTTGACCTTGATTTGCTTCGGCTTCGCTTCTTCGCGCTTCGGAATGGTCAGCGTTAGCACGCCATTCTGATAGTCGGCCTTGATTGCCTCCGCATTTACGGTGTTGGCCAGGGAGAAACTCCGGCTGAACGAACCATACGCGCGCTCCACGCGCAGGTACTTGTCTTCGCTCACTTTCTTCTCGAACTTGCGTTCCCCGCGAATGGTCAAAATATTGTTCTCCACGCGGATGTCCAGATCTTTCGCATCCACATCCGGCAGGTCCGCCTTCACCACCAGTTCGTGCTCGGTCTCGAAGATATCGGCGGCCGGCGCCCAACTGGTAAGGTTGGATTCGTCTCCGGCTCGCTCAAACACATCGTTGAACACGCGATTGAGTTGGTCTTGCAAAGTAGAAGCCCTGCGGAAGGGCTCGAAACGGCTCAAAGTCCTCATGATGTATGTCCCTCCTAGAATGACTGCAGACGCAGCATAAAATATGCGCCTATCGTTGTCAAGTATAATTAACAGCTTCCAGTCGATCGTCGTAAGTCGCTAATAAATAAACTAGTTGCCAGATCCTCCAGACTGCCAATCGAACGTATCAGTTAGCGGAATGAGACACGAAAAGTGACAATCGGAGAGGTGACTCGCCATTCTTCATCCGCTGAGCCGGATTTGCTAGACTCTGTGGCCGTGCGCCTCGACCAACTCGATTATGACCTTCCGTCCTTGCAAATCGCCCAACGCCCACTGCAGCGGCGCGATAGCTCCCGCCTTTTGGCCATGGATCGCGCCAGCGGCAAGCTGGCCGATCGCATATTCGCCGAGCTTCCCGGCCTGCTGCGTGGCGACGAACTCATCGTTCTGAACAACGCACGAGTGATTCCCGCGCGACTTTTCGGCCGACGCCTGGGAGTGTTTTCGGACGCGCCTTCGCGCGCATCGCGCCAGGAACACCTGAGCGGAACGGTGGAGGTTTTTCTCGCGAGGCAAGTTGGTCCTGACGTATGGGAAGCGTTAGTGCGTCCCGGACGCAAGATGAAAACGGGTGAGCGCGTTGTGTTTGGCGAAGGCGAACTCGAAGCAGAAATCATCGAGCGCGGCGAGTTCGGAGTGCGTACCGTGCGATTCACTTCCCTCGACCCAGGGGGAGTGACCGCGCAGATTGAGCGGCTCGGCCACGTCCCGCTTCCACCCTATATCGACCGCGCGGACGAATCCGCGGACCGCGAAAGATATCAGACCGTCTTTGCAAGCCGGCCCGGAGCCGTAGCCGCGCCCACGGCTGGGCTGCATTTTACGCCGGAGGTCCTGTTGGCGATTCGCGCGCGAGGCGTGGAAGTATGCGAGCTGACGCTCGACGTGGGCCTCGGCACATTTCAGCCAATCCATAGCGACACGCTCGAGGGTCACGTGATGCACGCTGAGTCGTACGAGATTTCGGAGCAGGCCGCCCAGCAAATCCAGGCAGCGCGTTCCGCGCTGCGGCCGATCGTTGCGGTGGGCACCACGGTGGTGCGTGCACTTGAGGACGCCGCGTTGCGCGCCGCAGAGGCAAGTTCGGACACGCTGGTACGCTCCGGTAAAGCCGATGCGCGCCTATTTATTGTCCCGGGGTTTTCGTTTCGCGTGGTGAACGCATTGCTCACGAATTTTCATCTTCCGAGGTCAACGCTGCTCGCGCTGGTTTGCGCTTTCGCTGGACGCGAGCGCGTCTTGACTGCCTACCGGCACGCGGTCGAAGCAGAATACCGTTTCTACAGCTATGGGGACTGCATGCTGATTCGATGAGTGCGGGAGCGCTAAGAATGTGCGCAAAGCATTTCGGGAGGATGAGGATTCAAGCTATGTGACGAGCAGGGAAACCGCCCAGGGCAGTCTCCCTCTCGTCCAATGACAGTGTTTCACGGAGCTTTCCGTTATTCGCTAAACACGAAAACGCGCTTTTGTCCCGAGAAACGCACTTCCTTCACTTGTCCGTTTTCGCCGAGCAGCACCGCGTCGTAGTTGGATTTCGTGTCGCGATCCTCCCAGCGCCCTTCGCTTTCGGCCACCACGGATTTGCCCTTTTGCACGGTGGCTTTGTTGCCGTCGATCAGCAAGCGGTACTCACCGGCTTGCAAATCCGCCTTCCCGACTTTTGCGGCTTGCGTGATGCTGATGGTCTTGCTGATGGGCTTCGCAAACACCGGCACGGCCAGCGCGGCTACCGCCAGCAACGCGACACTTCGGAGGAACGAATTGGATTTCATGCGTGTCAACTTCCTTTCCATTGGAATCGAGTCAGCCGGACGAACGGAGCTGGGAGCAGAGCGAAGTTGACACGCAGGCGGGCGAACGAGTAGATTTCCCCGAACGACACCTCCTCTTCCTGGACTAACGGCCGGAAAGATGCGTGTCACAGCCCCGCGGCTGCCACCGCGGGGTTTTTGATGTTTGTTCTGACTGACCCAGTGCCGCTTTACTATTCGGCTGCACTCGTATAGACGAAGCTCACCCATCGAATGTTTCGCGGGCGCGGGCGAAATTCCTATTTTAGTTGTCTTGTTCTTGTCACTAATGCACTCATGGAGGAGCCGAATTGGCCTGTAAATCGCCGCTCTTATCGACATTCGCTAAAGACTTAGAACTATCGCGCGGTTCTGACGCTTCGCCACCCTTGCGGCGGTTGTGTTTCACATCCGATCCCGCGCGGCGCTTCGTTCTGTGCATTGCCAATCGCTTCATCTATACTCAGTTGCTCTTTTGGGCATCCTAGGAAATGCGGATTCTCGTTCTTAGCGATTTGCACGCGAATGCTTCCGCTCTCAATGCCGCTCTGGCTGCGGCCCAGGGACGCTGGGAACAAATTGTGTGCTTGGGTGACGTGGTAGGCTACGGCCCGGATCCCAACGAAGTAACTTCGAAGATTCGCGAGCTGGGCGCCCAAACCATTCGCGGAAATCACGACAAAGCGGCCACCGGATTGATGCCCACGGACGATTTCAATCCCGTTGCGAAAGCGGCGGTTGACTGGACGCGCTCGCAACTATCTCCCGACAATTTGAAATGGCTCACCGAGTTGCCGCACGGTCCGCTGGAGGTCGGCGGAATTGTTCTGGTGCACGGTGCGCTTCAAGATGAAGACGAATACGTCTTCACTCCCGAGCAGGCCCTGGAAGGGCTGCTGGACTCCAACGCCGCACTCACATTTTTCGGCCATACGCATCATCAGGGCGGATTCTCCTACTTGAGCGCGAGCAATCATCTGGAAATGCTCAATCTGCGTCCGCGTTCTTCAGAGCCGTTCGCCGCTTTGCGCCTCGATGTGGGCTACCGTTACCTGCTGAACCCGGGATCGATCGGACAGCCCCGCGACAGCGACCCCAGAGCGGGATTCGCGATCGCCGATCTGGAACACAACGTAGTGGAGTTCTGGCGCGTTCCTTACGATATCTCCGGCGTGCAATCGCGCATGCGCGCCGCGCGGCTGCCGGAGGCGCTCGCGCAACGGCTCAGCCTCGGCCGCTAGCCCCACATCCTCTCACTCCCACAAAATTTGGCGTGCGAATCCCAGAGGCACGTTTTACTCTGGATGGATGCACGAGCAGCCTCAAATCGAAATCCCCGGCGAACAGCAGCCTGACCGCGGACCCTTCAGCTTCGCGTTGTTGGTTGCCGCCGCGGCGGTCGTAATTGTGCTGGCAGGATTTTATTTGTGGCCGGGGCGGCAATCCCCATCGCGCGGCGGCGCCCAAGAGGTTCATCCGCCTTTCGGCCCCGAGGAACACGCGTATGCCCCGAAAATTGTTATTGAAAACGTGGCGCTGAGCCGCGCGGAAAATTTTTTGCATCAGGAAGTGACCATTCTCGCCGGTGAACTCGCGAATACTGGCGAGCGCCCGCTGCGGGAAGTCGAAGTGACCGTGGAGTTTTACGACGACATGAATCAAATTGCCCTACGCGAGTCGCGGCTGGCCATAAATTCCGCCAGCCCGCCTCTCGGGCCGGGGGCACGCCGGTCGTTCGACGTTTCTTTCGAGCACATCCCGACGTCCTGGAACATGCAGCAGCCTGCTGTGCGCGTGACCGGTTTGCTCTTCGCGCCCTCCAGGCAATAATATACTTTAAGTAATATAAATTGTAGATAACCTATCTTATAATCCCGCGCATGGAACTCGCCGCAGAATTGGAAACCACTCTCCGCGAGTTTGCCGCTGCCGCGCCCGTGGAGGTCCGCGAAAACGGCGGACGCATGGTCGCTCTCGCGGGCCTTTCCTGGGAGGTGCGCGGCACGGCAGCAAAACCCTTGCTCCACCTGTGGTCCGCCGAATACAACCTCACCCGCCGCGTTCTGGCCATCGCCGATCATTCCGAGCAGTGCTTGACCCTGGCGGTGGAGCGATTCGGGTGCACCAAGCCAGACCGGCTCGAATTTGTGCGCGTGAATTTTGACCGCTCGGCTCGCGAGATCACCCGTCACGCTTTTTGCGAGCAGCTTCGCCGCATCCTGGCCGAGCAGTTCCCCGACGAAGTCGTGGAATCCCTGACCATTTCAGCGGACCTCGAGCATTCGCTTTCTGGAAACTACGCGCGCGGCATCCTTCGCCGAGGCTCGGTGCAATGGGCCGTGCTGGGCGTTGCGGACAACGAGTCCGCGGACACCGTCGAAAACAGTCTGACCTTTGCGTTGTTATGGCTGGAGCGCGCCCGTCAATCGAGCAGGCGCGGAACCATCGCTGGTCTTCGCCTCATTTTGCCGAAAGGCGGCGCTCGCGTCGTGGCCCAACGCATCGGAGCGTTGCGTCCCCAACTGGCTCTGGAACTCTACGAGCGCGATCTCGTGCGCGAAACTCTGGAAAGGCTGGGTCCGCGGGCGGCAGGCAATATCGACAGTTGGATTGTGCCGCAGCGGGAGACGCAATCTTTGCTGGACCAGGCCCGTGCGGCTCTCGATCCCATCGTAGCGCTGGCGCCGCGCGCGATCAGCCTGCATCCATCGGTTGCAACCGCAGAGGTATGGCTGCGTTTTCGCGGCCTGGCGATCGCCAGGTTGGAAAGAGCCGCGTCTTCTTTGGAACCGGCGAGCGCCGCGAAGAGCTCAGCGGCGCTTCCCGGCCAGCGCTGAAAAAATTGCTGCATGATCTCGAAACGTACCGTCATCCGCTGGCCACTGATACGCGGCACGCGCTTTTTCGCGCGCAGCCGGAACGCTGGCTGGAAGCAATTGTTCGAGAGGACGTCACGCGTGTTGACGCGCAACTGGATGCGCGCTTCGTTTACTCACAAGTCTTCGCCAATGCCGGTGGCGAGCACGGCATCCTCGATCTGCTTGGCGTCACGCGAAGCGGGCGGCTGGCCATTCTCGAATTGAAAGCCACTGAGCATATTCACCTGGCTTTGCAAGCCGCCGGCTACTGGCGGCACGTTCGGCATCACTTGGAGCGCGAAGATCTCTCGCGCTACGGATATTTTCCCCGCGTGCCACTGCAAGCGGCACCTCCGCTGATTTACCTCGTCGCGCCGGCCCTGCGCTTTCATCCGGCCACGGATGAGTTGCTGCGCTGTCTTTCGCCGGAACTGGAAGTCGTGCGCGTTGGTCTCGCGGAGAGCTGGCGCCGCGGCGTGCGTGTGGTCATGCGCCAGTAACATTGCATCAACAAGAAGTTTCGGAATCTATCGGCCTTCTAGCTCACAATTCTGCTTGCTCCCCACCCGACCATCGGTAGAATTGTGGTGTCCCGGCTCAGAGGATAAACCGTGAATTTCTCCGCCATCATCCGGCAAGTAGGACAGATTTCTGTAGTGGAAGTCACCGGCAAACTAACTTCCTTCGAGAGCGGCGCGCTGCGCAACAGCATCGCGCAATTGCCAAAGAAAGGACGCAAGCAAATTCTCTTGAACTTGAGGGGCTTGGTGTATTTGGACAGCTCCGGCATCGGCGACCTGGTGCATACCTACATGAGCGTCATCAAGAGCGGCGGGGAGATGAAAGTTGTCGGCTTGACCGACAAGGTCGAGGAAATCCTGAAAATCACGCAGTTGCATCACGTTTTTCCGGAGTTCAAGGACGAACATACCGCGCTGCAGAGTTTTCCAAGCAACGGCAGCAAGCGTAAGACGCTGCTGGAGATTGTCCGGCCGAGCAAAAATTAGCCGCACAAAAGAAGAGAAGCAGTTAAGGTTTTGGCCTTAACTGCTTCCCGGGGTGTGTCCTCGAAGTGGTTAGTTATTAGGTTAGATGCCGCTCGGCGAAAAAGGTTTCATTGTGCCCAAAATTTTCTAAATTTCGGCCTAACTGAAAACCATTAGTCGCGAAACCGCTAGTAAAAAAGATACTTACGCCAGCGCTCGTCGCGGTGCCCGATCAGCCGCATCAATTGCCGCGAGGTATGTAGCGTGAACGGCCGCGGGCGTCGCGCCAGCTTCAATCCGGCCTCTTCCGGGGTGCGGTCGCCCTTGCTGTTATTGCAGCGATAGCAACAAGCCACCAAATTCTCCCAGGAGGAGCGCCCGCCCCGCGAGCGCGGAACGACATGATCCAGCGTTAATTCGGAACTCGGAAAAACCGCGCCGCAAAACTGGCAAGTGTTGCGGTCGCGCAACAAGATATTTTTACGCGAAAGCGCCCGGCTCTGCTGCGGTATATGCCGGTAGGCCAGCAGCCGAATCACAGAGGGCACCCGGTGTGCGTGCGCCGCCGAGTGCACCTCCGAGTTGTGCATCTCCTCGGCCTGAGCTACGCCCTTCAGCAGCAGCACCATCGCTCGCCGCACCGCGGTCACATTGATCGGCTCATACGTTGCATTCAGGACCAGCACAGGCTCCTGCATCAGCGACGGACGCCGCATCATAATTGAGTTGTGGACCCTACTACCGACGGGACTCTCGAACCCAGCCGAGGCCGTCCCGGAAGCTTCCGGGGCTCTACGCCCCCGGGAATCCCACGATTCTGGCCTTCTTGCGCTCACCGCGCGTCCTTCGGATCAGACTCACTGGAGCCTAACTTGGATGCCGCGCCGCCCGGGCTATTGTCAGCCCGATCACCGACTTGGCTCCCGCTCCCCGTAACGCCCTGGCACAGGCGTCGAGGGTGGCTCCCGTCGTCATTACATCATCTATCAGCAATACGCGTAGGTTGTCAACTTGCGCGCCTGGACGTGTGGCAAAAGCGCCACGTACCGAGTCCCAGCGCTCCTCCAAACTCAGGATGTGCTTGTCCGGGCGGGGCTTGGTGCGTACCAGCAAAACTGCCCGGTACGGCAGGCCCAGCTTGCGGGCCAGCGGCCTGGCGATCAGGTCCGCCTGGTTGTAGCCGCGCTTCCGCTCGCGCTGCCGGTGAAGGGGTACTGGAACCACGACGTCCGCCGCAAGCGCCTCGCGCTTCACAACCTCGGCCAGCCGCCCGGCGAACCACCGGCCCAACGGCTCCATGCGTTCAAACTTGAGCAGCACAATCGCCCGCACCAACCCCGCTTTGTATAGGCCGTAGCTGCGGGCGCGCTCAAAGCCATATTCCCTGGTTTGGCACTCCGGGCAGACTAAGGTCTCCGGCCCACGCTCTTCCCGCGCGCCCCCCAACGACCACGCAGCCAGTGGTTGGCCGCACCTCTCGCACACCGCTCCCCCGACCGCCGCGAAAGAGCCAAGGCACTCTTCGCAAATGGGCACCGTACTCGCGTGCACAAGCACCCGCTCGCACAGTCGGCACCCCGCCGGGAAGAACACGCTGACCAGCGCGTCACTCGCTCCAGACAGCCAGGCCCCGACGAGTTTCTCGAACATGAATCGAGCCGCCACGCTGGCGCAAGCCTATCCCAGTTGCGCGGATAGACAAAGATGAAATGTACAGTAAGTAAGTAGAACGGGTGAAATCGGCCGCCGCTGGCCGCGCGCTTACAGCAAACCCTGCTCGGCCTTTTCCTGGCAGTTGATGCAGTGCTTGGCCCACGGCACCGCTTCCAACCGTTTCTGTTGCATTTCTTCCTGGCAGTTCGCGCAAAGCCCGTATTCGTTTGCCTGGATGCGCTTCAGCGCCGCGTCAATCATGTTCAGGATCGTGCGGTCCGTGTTAGTCATCCCAAACAAAAATTCCTTGGTATAGGAGTTCGCCGCTTTGTCCGCCAGATCCACCGTCTGGTCGTCGTCCGCCTGTCGTCCTTCTTCCTCGGTGCGCGCGATTGTCTTCATCAGCTCTTCGCGCCGTGATACCAATTTCTTTTTGTAGTAATCGAGCCTTTTCTTGTCCATTGGCAATTCCTGGCCCTTCCGTGCCGCTTTCGGGGCCATCTAAAAACTCCATAGTCTAGGCCGCGTGTTTTTCACTGTCAAGGCGACGCGCCCAAAAATGGAAAATTTAGTTCGCGCAATAAGATGCTGGATCCCGCCTGCGCGATTCACCTTATCGCTTGCGCTACGGAACCAGCGGAAGAACCAGCGCCGAGGGGTGCCCTTTATCGTGATAGATGACGTTCGCTGCCTTGCTCATGCGCGTCCCGCCGGCTTGCTCTTCTCCCGTATTTAGATTGCGGTCGAACCTCGGAAAGTTGCTGCTGGAAACTTCCAGCCGCAGCTTGTGCCCGGCCAGGAACACGTTGCTCGTGGCCCACAGATCCACGGTGACGTGATACGTCTCGCCAGGTTTCGCAAGCTCCGCCTTGTCTTGCGAGTTGCGATAGCGCAACCGCAGAATTCCCTCCGTAAGATTCTGCGCAAGCCCGTTCGGCCACACGTCGACCAGTTTCCCGGTAAAATCCGTGTCCACCGCCGAGCTGCTCACGTACAAGTCCAGCGAAACAGGTCCCGTGACCTCCAGGTCCTTCGCCAGTGCCGGCGTTGTAAACACCAGCACATCGATGCGCGCTTCCGCTTTGCTCTGATCCTGCGGCCCCAGGCCGGCAGGAGGGAAAGGTCCGCAGCACAGCGGCCCGCCCAAAGTGGGCACCGCATTGTTCGGATCGTAAATGAATTGATCCGCCTTCTCCGTTCCCGGCGCGGCCGTGCTCAGCGTCCCGTCTCCGCTCGCCGTGCTTGCCGCACCTCCCGAGTGCAGGTAATACCTCGTGTTCTTCGCGCGTGCGAGCGGCCAATCGTCTTCCTCGCGCCACTCATTCTTGCCCATCACAAATATCCTTACCGGTTTCACCGCTGAGGCCGCACTCGTCCCGCCCTTGAGCAGCGCGTCGTACCAACTCAGCATCGCCTCGTCGAAATCGAATGGCAGCTTCTCTCCGAAGTCCACCGCACCTACCTTCCTGTTGTCCGATCCACCCGCGTGTCCCCCAACGTAGACCATCAGCTTCTGCCCGCGCCGCGCTTCCTCTGTGCCTGCCTCCTTCTTCAACCGCGCATAGTTCCGCAGGGTTCCTCCCAGAAAAATGTCGTACCACGCGCCGAGGCTGAAAACCGGCACTTGGATTTGCGCGTAGTGATCCTCGATCGACCACTGCTTCCAGTATTCGTCGTAATTCGGATGCGCCAGCCAGTCTGCAAAATAGGGAGCAAGACCCTCCGTCGATGGCGCCTCCAGAACTGGATATGTCGTCAGCGGCAGCTTCTGCGTCCATGCCACCGCTTTCTGGCCGGATTGCACGCGCCGCTGCATCGTGTTCATTGCCAGTCCGGTGCTCCAGGATTCGGCGAACCATTGCTCGAAGGCGCCGCCCTGGTACGTCCAGCCATCGTGATAATTCGACGCTGTGACGTTGGGGCAAATGCCCGCCAGGTGCGGAGGTTTTGCAATGGCCGCAAGAAATTGCGTTGCTCCCACGTACGATCCGCCAAACATTCCCACCTTGCCATTCGCGTAGGGAAGTGCGGCCGCCCATTCCACCGTGTCGTAACCGTCTTGCGATTCGTACTTGAACGGATACCAATCGCCTTCCGATTGAAAGCGCCCGCGCACATCCTGCGCCACCACGACATACCCTCGCGCCGCGGCCTTCGCTCCAAACTCCATCTCCTGCGTCTTGTCATAAGGTGTGCGCACCAGGAGCACCGAGAACTTACCCTCTGCCTTCGGTCGATAGATGTCCGCCCGCAATTTCGTGCCATCGCGCATCGTCGCCGTGGCATTGTGCTCGACAGTGACGCCGTAGCTTTCCGCTGTAACTTTCCACGGCATCAATAGAAACAGCAGCAACACAGTCGAAACGCCGGCGGGCCGGCTCCAAACGGTCTCGCGCGTTTCTTGTTCCGCTTTCATGGCGCCTCCTCTATCCTCATTGTGCGGCGATCACGTCTAACTTTGACGGCTGACAACCATACGTTTGCCCCTAAGAGTCGAGGAGCCTAGGGCTCGCGAGCAGCATTGTCAAGCAACGCCGCAAAGTTGCCGCGAGATTTGCATCAATCTTCCACATCTAACCCAAGAGGTGCACGATGATTAAGAAGGTTGCGGGCGGTTACAAAGTTCTTTCAGAGGATGGAAGAATCTCGGCGGTCCTTACAAAACCAAAAAAGAGGCTGAAAAGCGGCTAAGGCAAGTCTTCAGCACCGCAAAGGCTGAACTCACGTGGGCGGTCCTCAAGTTGCTGGCCATTCCGGCGCATTGCTACAATGGCAACGCAATAGCCGCGACGGAACCGGACGCATCCCGCAATCGCGCCCGCAACACAAACAAAGTCACCGCGCAGCACGCAGTGAGGAGCACGCATGGCCGGATACAGCGGCGTCGACTTCATCGACTTTGACTCGCAACTCAACGACGAAGAAAAGCTGGTGCGCCAGACTGCCCGCCAATTCGTCGAAAACGAAATCATTCCCATCATCGAAAAGCACAGCCGCGAAGGAACATTTCCCCGCCATCTTGTCCCGCAGCTCGGCGAACTCGGATTTTTCGGCGCGAATCTGCAGGGCTACGGCTGCGCCGGCATGTCCAATGTCGCCTACGGCCTCGTCACCCAGGAATTGGAGCGCGGCGACTCCGGTTTGCGCAGCTTCGTCTCCGTGCAGAGCGCCCTGGTGATGTATCCCATCTATGCCTACGGCAGCGATGCGCAAAAAGATAAGTGGCTTCCACTCCTGCAGCAAGGCACCGCCATCGGCTGCTTCGGCCTCACCGAGCCGCAATTCGGCTCCAATCCCGGTGGCATGCTCACCCGAGCGGTGAAAAAAGGCAGCAAGTACGTTTTGAACGGCGAAAAAATGTGGATTACCAGCGGCTCCATTGCCGATATCGCCGTCGTCTGGGCCAAGTGCGGAGACGAAAAAATTCGCGGCTTCCTCGTGGAAAAAGGTACGCCCGGTTTCAAAGCCTGGGACGTTCACGGCAAATGGTCGCTGCGCGCCTCGGTAACCTCCGGCCTGTCTTTTTCCGATTGCGAAATCCCCGCGGAAAATCTCCTCCCCAATGTGGTCGGACTGAAAGGCCCGCTCGGCTGCCTCAACCAAGCACGCTACGGCATCGGCTGGGGCGCGCTCGGCGCGGCGATGGCCTGCTACGACACCGCGTTGCAATACGCCAAAACGCGCAAGCAATTCGCCAACAAGCCCATCGCCTCGCACCAGCTGGTGCAGGAAAAACTGGCCTGGATGATCACCGAAATCGTGAAGGGCCAACTCCTCGCGCTCCATGTTGGCCGCCTCAAAGACAAGAACAAAGTCGATCCCTCGCACATCTCCATGCTCAAGATGAACAACGTCGCCATCGCCCTCGACACCGCGCGCAAAGCCCGCGACATTCTCGGTGCCAACGGCATCGTCGACGATTACCCCATCATGCGCCACATGAACAACCTCGAAAGCGTCTCCACCTACGAGGGCACGAACGACATCCACAAGCTCGTAATCGGCGAACGCATCACCGGCATCGCCGCCTTCGTTTAGGCGACTCTCCCAACAATCGATTTCTCGAAATC
>Ga0307475_10000208_pt1 | contig 36088 bp, 28 predicted proteins | sample atmos_gasesECM1C_FD_203317 | JGI IMG/M metagenome (GOLD analysis project Ga0307475, IMG submission 203317) | Hardwood forest soil microbial communities from Morgan-Monroe State Forest, Indiana, United States - atmos_gasesECM1C_515 | ecosystem: Environmental > Terrestrial > Soil > Temperate... | reverse complement strand
TTGCGAAGTCGGGTCATGGGGATGGCCTCCTTATGACCCGACAACTTACCTCAACCGTTAGGCAAGCACCGCTCCACTACCTCACGCGAAGCGTCCGCCGCACAAGCGGCTTCGTTCTTACGGCGTACTCGGAAACAATCCACTTGCCTGTCGAGTCGGGCAATGCGATGCGTACCAGCCCAGATACTTGCCAAATTAGGCCGTCTCGAAATCGAAAACTTCGATGGCTTCCGTCGTCCGCCTTCCGAACTGTTGCGTCGCCCGTTAGTATGTGGTTATATGACGGCGCGTGACACGTCCGCGCGTCCACTCGCCGGGAGAGATTCATGGAAGGCGTTGAACTCCGCCCTCTCAGTCTGGGTGAACTGCTCGACCGCACTTTTACACTTTACCGCAACCACTTTTGGCTTTTCGTTGGAATCATGGCAATTCCTTCGTCCCTATCGATTCCGCTGAACCTGTACATTCTCATGCGGGGAGGATCTCCCATTCCCTTCGGTCGACCAGCTCCCCAGAACCCGTTAGCCGTATTTACCGTCACCTACTTCGCGCTCGTCATTCTTCTCTGGATGGCTCACTCCCTTGCGCTGGGAGCTGTGACATTTGCCGTGTCTGACGCCTATCTGGGCCGCGACTCTACCGTGCGCGGCGCGTACGGGAAAATAAGCGGCCGATTCTGGCGGCTGATCGGCCTGGTTTTTAATGTGGGATTCCGAATATTTGGAGTCATGTTCGTGTCAGTTATGGTGGCGGCTTTCGGAGCGGCACTTCTGGCTGTCGGCATACGCGCTGGTTTCAACTCGACTACGGCCGCTGCAATCGTGGGTATTATCATGTTCGTTCTTATTTTGGCTGGATTTGCACTCGCGATAGTTTTTGCGCTGCGCTATGCGGTTTCCATTCCGTCGATGCTGCTTGAGAACATACCGGGAGGCACCGCAATCCGCCGCAGCGTCGCGCTGACGCGAGGCCGCCGGGGCCACATTTTCATGGCTGGGTTTCTCACCAGCGTCATCGCTTACGTGGGTGTGGTCGTCTTCCAGGGGCCTTTTTGGATCGCGATGATTTTGCACGCATCAAAGATGGGTCAACTGCCTCCGTGGATCGTCTATGGGATGTCCTTCGGCGGTGCCGTGGGAGGATCGATCACCGGCCCCTTGCTGATGATCGTGATTGTCCTGCTATATTACGACATGCGGATTCGTAAGGAAGGCTTCGATCTTCAATACATGATGTCGTCGCTCGGTGGATCGGAACCGCCAGCTGGAACAGTTTCCACGCCTTGAGGCTAAAGCTCCTTTGAAAACCCTCCTGAAATGTACTCGCTGGCTGATCCTCCCGTTCGCATTCGTTGTGCTATTTCCTGGCCCGGCATTTTCTCAATCTCTGAATTCGGCCGCTCCGAGCCGTGACCTCACTTTGCAAGAGTATATATTTGAGCTCGACCGTTGTTCGCAAGCTCTGAAAAACGGCGCAAAGGATACGGCAACTCTGCCCGGTTTCCGAGCGTCGCTTCCGGCAGAATGGATCGTCAAATCCGGGGACCAGCGCTATAGCGTCAGCACGGAGTGGCTCAGCACGGGACTCGCCGAATTCGAAGGAAATCCGCGCGCGAGTGCAAGTCTGTTGCTTCCAGCCGAGAAGCGGATTGCCGCCCTGCGCGACGCAGCCCGCGAACTCGAGACCGCCAGCTCACCGCGCGACCTACGGCAAGTGCGTGGCCAGCTCGATAAAATTCTCAGCGCCCGCGAGTTCGCCGGCCTGCGAGGGCCGTCCTGGTGGGATGTAGTCCAGGCGCGCATCAGGGAGTGGCTCTACAAACAATTCGAAAAGCTTTTCGGGCATCTCGGCCGCGCGAAAGTGGCCGGGAACGTAATTGCCTGGGTTCTAATTTTGACGGCAGCTATTCTTCTGGCTGTGTGGGCTGTGCGGCTTTCGAAGCGCGGAGGCCGAAATCCCCACATGGATCTTCGCGGCGCGCGTCCCACCGGGCAGGATTGGCATTACTGGATGCGGGAAGCGGCCGCCGCCGCAAAGAACAATGACTACCGCGCCGCGATTCACGCGGCCTACTGGGCGGCGGTCTCTCGCATGGAGGAAGCGAATCTGCTTCCCGAGGACCGCTCCCGCACGCCTCGCGAATCTCTGCGGTTGATCCAGAGGGAAAGTTCCGAGTACGCACCTCTGAAACAACTCACGCTTCGCTTCGAGCTCGTTTGGTACGGCTATCGTTTCGCTACCGCTGCGGAGTGGAACGACGCAGTTCAGCAGTTGGAGAAGATCGGTTGCCCATTGCCTTAAATTCGTTGGACGCGAGCGATCGCCGCCTATTGATCGCCGCCGTCGGGACGATGTTGTTTCTAGTCGGCGTCACCTACGCGCTCGCGCCCGCGCCGGCTCAGAAATCCATGGGTTTTCCCTCGAGTTACTCATCGGGGTGGGCGGGCGCGAAGGCTGCGTTTCTTCTGCTCAATGAATTGGGCTATCGCGCCGAACGCTGGGAGAAAGCTCCCGACGAACTTCCCAGTCAAGCCGCGGACACAATCTTGATTATTGCCGAGCCATTCGAGAAAGCCTCGCGTGCCGATCTCACCGCGCTTCGTAGATTTGTTTCCTCCGGAGGGCGAGTGCTTGTGACCGGCGCTTCGGGAGCGGCCTTGGTGCCCGAAGCAACTGCGACGGAACCGGAGCGGTGGAATCCAGAATCCAAGACCTATTCAGCTTTGCTGCCGTCGCCGCTTACCCGCGGCGCCCCCGCTATCTCCATGATGACGCCGGCCACATGGACTGCCGACAACGAGTCGCAACTTTTCGCTTATGGCACTGACGAGACCGTGGTGGTGGTCTCCTATCACGTGGGCAAAGGCAAAGTAATCTGGTGGGCATCGCCTTCGCCGCTGACAAATGCTGGTCTTCGCGAATCGGGAAATCTCGCGTTTTTTCTGAACGTTGTCGGTCCGTCAACTCCGCATGTGCTATGGGACGAGTATTTCCACGGCGCGCGGGCTTCCATGGGCTCGTATCTCGCAAGAACTCCGTTGCCCTGGGCGGGGGTGCAACTCGTGCTTGCGTTCATCGCGATTCTGTTTACATTCTCCCGGCGCAACGGACCGATTCGCGCACCCGTGGGTGAGTCACGCCTCTCGCCGCTTGAATTTGTCGAGACTCTGGGCGATTTGTATCAGTGCGCGCATGCCGCGCCGGCGCCGGTAGGCATCGCGTACCAGCGGTTCAGGCTGTCACTGTCGCGCCGACTTGCTTTGCCCTCGAAAGCAAAATTGCCGGAGATGTGCCGCGCCGCGGCCGCGCGGTTCGGTTGGCCGGAGAGCAGCCTTCTCGATACGCTCGCGCGGTCGGAGCGAGCGATGCGCAACATCGATCTGGATGAGAAAGAGGCGCTCTATCTCGTGCGCCAGCTCCACGAGTATTCCGCTCTTCTGGAACCTCCCGGACGCAGCGAACAGGAGATACGCGCATGGAGATGACGGCAGCCGCCCTTGCGGTGCACGTTCGAAAAGAATTCTCGAAGGTCATCGTGGGGCAGAACGACACGCTCGATCATCTTCTCCTGGTTATCCTCACCGGCGGCCACGCGCTGCTCGAAGGGGTACCGGGACTTGCGAAAACGCTCGCGGTGAAGTGCCTCGCGCACATGTTTCGGTTGCAGTTCCAGCGAGTGCAATGCACTCCTGACCTGATTCCTGCTGATATTCTCGGCGCCAATATTTTTCAGGCTGCCAAAGGCACGTTTCAGCTTCATCGCGGCCCGATTTTCACGGATCTGTTGCTCGTGGACGAAATCAACCGCATGCCGCCGCGCACGCAATCGGCACTGCTCGAAGCGATGGAAGAAGTGCAGGTGACCATCGACGGCACGAGCCACCCACTCTCGCAATCGTTCGCCGTTTTCGCCACGCAAAACCCGGTGGAGTTCGAAGGCACCTATCCCCTGCCGGAAGCGCAACTCGATCGCTTCCTGATCAAGATCCGCATCGAATATCCGGAAGCTTCGGAAGAATCTCAAATCCTTTCGCGATATCAGGAAGGCTTCGATGCCCGGAGCCTCGAGCACGCCGGAATCGAATCGGTCCCGAACGAAGCCCTTTCCGCGGCGAAGCAAGAGGTCTCGCGAGTCCGCGTGGAACCGAAGCTGTTTGATTACATTGTCTCCATTGTCCGCGCCACCCGCAGCTCGCCGGCCGTGAGTTTGGGAGCCAGCCCGCGCGCGGCCGTGTCCATGATGCTGGTGGCGAAGGCGATCGCAGCGATCGAGGGCCGCGACTTCATGATTCCCGATGACGCAAAGAGTGCGGCCCCCCCGGCTCTTCGCCATCGCATGCTGCTGAAGCCAGAGGCGGATCTCGAGGGTGTCACGCCCGATCAAGTGATCACGGAGCTGGTAGCAAGCATTGCGGTCCCCAAGTAATCCCCGTGACGCGGCTGATTCCTCCCACGGTGATGGCAACGGCGAAAAGCGCCGGGCGATTTCCTTTTGCATTCGCACCGCGATTTTTTTTGCTGATCTTCATCGGATTGTTATGGATCGTACCCGCGTGGTGGCAGCCTCATTTCCTCTACGGCCTTCTTTTCTGGGATTTCACGGTGTTACTGCTCTGGGTGTGGGATCTGAAGCGTCTCCCGGCTCCCGAGCGGCTCGAAGTGCGTCGCGCCTGGAGTGAGCCGCTGGGACTCGCCAAGCTCGGCGAGGTTTCGCTCGAGCTGCGCAACGCGTCCGGCGTCACAATCGTCACGGACATTCTGGACGACGCCCCCGCATCGCTCTCTAGCGGTCTCCCGAGCGTGAAATTTCCCGCTCCGGCGAAAGGAGCCGGTTCTGCTCCATACACCATCGAGCCTGGCGCACGCGGAGACGCTCGTTTCGGCGCAGTGTCGTTGCGCTATCAAAGCACGCTCCAGATTGCCGAGCGTTGGGCGTCCGCCGATCTCGCGCAGACAGTTCGTGTGTATCCGAATCTCGAAGAGGCGCAACGCATGCGCATCTACCTGATTCGCAGCCGCCAGATTGAGCTTGAAAAACGCCTGCGCCGGCAACGCGGTCAAGGCCGCGAATTCGAAAGCCTCCGCGATTATCGCGAAGGCGATGAAGCGCGCGACATCTGCTGGAGCGTCACTGCGCGCCGCGGAAAGCTCATCACCAAAGTTTATCAGGTAGAGCGCAGCCAAACTCTGTGGCTCATTCTCGATGCAGGGCGCCTGCTGCGCGCTCGCGTGGATCGCCTCACCAAACTTGATTACGCAGTGAACGCCGCGTTGACCCTCGCACAGGTGGCGTTTCATTCCGGCGACCGCGTCGCATTGCTTGCCTATGGACGCAAACCCCAGCAGCGCGTCGCTCCGGGTCGGGGCGTGCTACATCTGCGCGTGCTGCTAGAATCGCTGGCTCAGGTTCACAACGAATCATCCGAGGCCGATCACTTTCTGGCAGCGGAGACGCTGCTCTCTTTGCAAAGCCGTCGCAGCCTCGTGGTATGGCTCACGGATCTCGCGGAGACTGCGGCGACTCCGGAGGTAATCGAATGCGCGGCAAGAATGGCTTCGCGCCATCTCGTTCTTCTCGGGATCATCGGACAGCCGGAATTGCGCCGCCTGATTGCCGCCAATCCGGAAAATTCCGCGCAGATGTACCACTACGCGGCTGCTCTAGAAGTCGTGCAGCGTCGCGATCTTTTGCTTCGGCGTTTGCGTCAGTATGGCGCGCTCACTTTGGAAGTTGAGCCGCGGCGGCTCTCGACGTCTCTCGTGAACCGGTATCTCGAAGTGAAGGAGCGGAGTTTGCTCTAGGACAGCTGATGCTAGCGAGGGGTCACAGCCGCAGCATCACGGACAGGAGCGAGCACTGCGCGACGGGGTGATTTTCTTTTCAAGTAAAGCGCGAGCAGGCCGGAAAGCCCGATGGCCAGAGTCATTTTCAGCGAAAAAGGAAGGTCGGAAGGCGAGATGAACCCTTCGATGGTGCCCGCAAGTATCAGCATCGGAATGATCCCGAGCACCAGGCGCACGGCGCGGCCCCCTTCCAGCACCAGCGAAGCGCGGCGCGGCAAGTGGCCGGGGAATAGCATTCCTTTTGCGAGTAGCAGCCCACCGCCGCCCGCAATGAAAATAGCGGGTAGCTCCAGCACACCGTGCGGCGCCACAAAACTCAGCAAGTCTTTCGACAACCCGCCTTGCCAGCACGCCGCATTCACCACGCCGAAGAGCAGACCGTTCAGCGCCAGCATCCAGATGGTCCCAATGCCGGCGGTTATTCCTAGCGCAAAAGTGGTGAACGAAACGGCGAGGTTGTTCGTCATGATGGCGCTTGATGCCAGCGGCTTCACGGTGACGATCGAATGAGTCCACATCTGATGCCGCTCGATCGTTTCCATCATCTCGCTGCCGAGCAGGTGACGTTGAAACGCGGGGTCCACCACCGCCACCAGCAGTCCCACAAGCGCCGTCACGAGGAAAATCGCGCACGCCAGCGAGGTGTGCGGCAGCGTTTCGTGAAAGACCTGCGGAAAAGTTTCGCGATAAAAGCGGAGAATGCCTCCGGACCGTGCTTTTCTCCCCATGTAGAACAGATTATGCGCGCGGCCCAGCAATTGATTCAGATGATGCGCCAGGTTTTGGCTCGACGGATCTTCGCGGATCGTGGCGAGGTCGGATGCGGTTTGACGATACAATAGCGCCAATTCGTTTAGCTCGAGGTGACTGAGCGCCGAAACGCCGCTTCTTCCGGAGCGCGTCAGCAGCTCATCGATGCGCGCCCAGTACGTACGTCGCTTCTGAAGCCAGCTCGTGGAGATCACCGATGTCCTCGGTCGACAAGCTTATCATCGAAACGCCGGAGCAAACTTCGCTCGAGTTTCCGCTCGCCGGTATCGGCAGCCGCTTTCTGGCTTTGGCGGCGGATACGCTCTTGCAAACGGCATTCTTCGCCGCGCTCGCCATCGCCGCTGCTCTTCTGTCCCTCGCGAACCTCTTCAGCGCAATGACCAAGCAGTGGGTGATGGCGATCCTTTTGTTCGTCTTCTTCTCCGTTCAATTCGGCTATTTTGCCCTGTTTGAAAGCCTTTGGAATGGACAGACGCCCGGCAAACGCTGGACTCGCTTGCGGGTCATCAAGGACGACGGCCGGCCGATTACGCCCTACGACGCAATTCTCCGGAATTTGCTGCGCACAGTAGACGCGCTGCCTACTCTTTACGCCACAGGAATCATCAGCATACTGTTCAGTCGCGAAAATAAAAGGGTGGGTGACTTCGCCGCCGGCACAGTAGTCATTCACGAAAAGCCGCTCGAAGGCGTGGGCTCGATCTGGGAAGCGTCAGCGCCGCAAACGCCGGCCAACGCCTGGAGTGCACTGCCGCAGCTCACTCTCGAGGAGCTTCAGCTCATCGAAGCATTCTTCGGCCGCCGCAGCAACCTCGATCCGGACGTCCGTCGAACGATCTCCAGTCAGATTGCAGACCGTCTGGGTGCGCGGCTGGGTGTGGTTCTTGAAGCGCGCCCAGAAGCCGAGAAATTTCTCGACTATCTAGCGAGGCAGCGTCGCAATTCCGCGCGCTTCGGTTAGTTGGCTGCTGCCCTTGATTGCCTGATGTTGTAGCCACGTGAAAAATGCAATCCCTTGACGGCCATCGGCTAAAAACTCAAGCGGTTAGCGCGGGCAAACTACGCCCTCTGCTATCGGGTAATGTTGCATTTCCGTGCTGGTGTGGAACCCATTCTCGTATACCGCTAGCTAGAATCGTACGCGATCGCGGCTTAAGGCATCACCTTGGAGTGTCTTCGGATGAGCCCGAAACCGGCAAGTCCTGAAACGAGCAGAAGGATGGTTCCGGGCTCGGGCGTGGTAACGTCCACCGTGAAGTTCACGTTGTCTTCAATCGGCACGCCGTTAAAATCCCCGAAGAACGAGAAAACGTCGGAATTGTCCGTGCCATAAACACCTGGTGCCGCGCCGGGATTGATCGTGATTTCAAAGAATTCAAAAGTGGCGCTTGCGCCGCCATTCAGTGTGAACGGCGCGTTGTTCAGGAACTCGGCGGTCGCTGTCAGCGGAGCGGAGACGGTCAGATCGTCGCCGTCGAGCGAAAGAGTATCTGGACCCGAGTTCGTGATCGTTCCCATGACGTCTACAGTCGCGCCCGGAGCGCCGCTGATCGCCGACAGCGTGATAGTGACGCTGTCCACGCCGTCCGCTCGAGCCGCTAACGGCGCGAGGCACAGAGCCACGGCTACCGCCGCAATACGAACGATTCGTGCATTCATGTGAACCTCCTTTTGGGTGCTTTCTACTGGGGGCTGGCCGGCAAAGTTACCCGGAAACCGCCGGTCCAACTGCCGCTCAAACTGCCACCGCCGGGTTCGGGAGCCAAATACGTTCCCTTGAAGGTCAATACAACTTGAGCTCCAGACGCCCCTGCGCTCAAGGGGAAATCTAAAGTGACGTTGGAGCTTTCGGCCGGCCCAAGCGACAAGGAAATCGGCACGGAAGTGGAACTCACACCGTTGAGCGTCGCTCCGATGACCTGAATGCCAGTAGCAATGTTGCCATCGTTCGAGAGCGAAAGAGTCGCGACGTATTGTTGAACGCCCGCCGCCGGATCAAGGGTGAGAGAATTAACCAGAGCGCCAATCTTAACCACTGGCGGAATAACGCCCGTTCCGGCAAGTGGGACAACTTGCGGGATAGGTGATGAGCCGTCGCTAATTGCCAATGTTGCGCTTTCGGGCCCACCAACGGATGGCTTGAATTTGACACTGATCGAGCACGTTGCGCCTACATTTAGCGCAGAACCGCATGTCGTCACATTTGAGAAATCGCTGGCGTTTGAGCCTGTGATCGTAATTCCCGTGATGTTGATAGCGGAGCTCAGGTTGTTCTTCACAGTGACGATCTTTGCCGCGCTCGTGCTGCCAACGTTTTCGCTCGTGAATGTCAGGCTGGCGGGAGTCACGGTGACGGGTAACACGCCCGTCCCGGTGAGTGAAACGTTGATGGGAGGAACGCCTCCCAGCTCCAGACAGAATATGGAGCACCCGACGGTGAGCGTGGCGGTTCGTTTGCCCAACGCAGTGGGCCGGAAGAGCACGCTTAGCGAGCAAGTAACACCGCCCAAGTCACACGACTGTATAAAGCCTCCGATGAAGTCTGCACTGTCAGGTCCGGAGATCGCCCCTGGCGAACTTGCGTTATTCACAGTCACAGTCAAAGCGCTAAATGTTTCTTCCAACTGGTTCCCGAAATCCAGAGCCAGGGGTGAAGCGGAAAAGGAATCTCCGGGGTGTACGCTGTAATTTGCTGTGATGGGGTCGGTCTGAGGACTCGACTTAGCGCTGTCTGAAATTACTAGTTTCGCGCTATATGCAGCAAGAGTCGAGGCGGGCGGCGCAAAGTTTATGGCGACGACGCACTGTTGGCCCGCGACCAGGATGCCCACAGAGCAGTCAGTGTCCGCCCCGACAATCAGGAAGTCCTTACTGTCCAGTCCCGCTATACTGATGTTGCTGATTGTTAGGTCAGTGGACAGATTATTTGTGACCGTGACTTGCCCTTCCAGCGGGGTGTCGCCCGGCTGAAGGTTTCCAAATGCCGCCGGGTCGGGATCAAATGATACAGCATCCAGTCCTGTTCCCGAGATTGGCACGGTCTGAGGACTACTGGGGGCGCTGTCGGTCAGCCTGATGGCTGCGCTGCGAGTCCCGAGTGCGGAAGGCGTGAATGTAACGCTCAGCGTGCAGAACGCGCCTGCGGCGAGATGGCCGCCGCACGGATTTGTTAATTTGTAGTTGGTAGCTGCTACGCCCGTGATGACGATCGAAGAAATAGTAAGCGTAGAAGGTAAATTATTCTGTACTGTAACAGTCTGGGCCACGCTTGTTGTGCCTGTTACTTGATTACCGAAGGCGAGGCTCGGCGGCGAGGTGGTTACTGGCAGCGCGCCACCCGTTACGTTTTGCAGAAGCACCGCAGAGGCGTTGCCAAGGAAGTTCGCATCCCCAGAATAGACTGCGACAATCGAACGGGTGCCCGCCGCTAAGGCTGAGGTTGTGAACGTCGCGACGCCGGAGCCATTTAATGTGCGTGTCCCGATCGAGCTGCCTCCCAAACCGCCATCTTCAAACGTCACGGTCCCAGTCGGAGTCGGCGTTCCGGCCGGGCAAGTAATAAAGCAAAGGGTGGGGCCAACAGTTGCCGTAAAGGTGACGGACTGCCCGAAAGCGGACGGATTGGGTGATGACTGCACCCCAACGCCGGAAAAGGTTGGCGCCACCGTTTGAGTGAGAGCTGTCGAAACGCTGGGAGCGAAGATTGAATCTCCGCTGTAGGATGCCGTAATAGAGTGGCTACCCCCACTTAAGGAGGAAGTCGCGAAAGTCGCCTGGGCACTGTTGTTTAGCGTGCCTGTGCCCAGCGCGGTTGCGCCGTCGAGGAAGGTCACGGTCCCCGTTGGGGTTCCTGACGCGCTGGACGTGACCGTAGCGGTGAATGTGACGGACTCCCCGAAGAGCGGAGACGTGGCCGACGATTGCACGGCTGTGTTCGTTGCGGGTTCATTGACAGTTAGGCTGATCGTCGTCGTATTCAATAAGATGCCCGACGATCCGGTTATGGTGACCGTCACCGTTCCGACCGCCGCCGACGCGCTTGCCGTCAGCGACAACGTGCTCGTGGTCGTCGCTGGGTTGGGGCTGAACGATGCTGTTACGCCTGTCGGCAGGCCAGAGGCGGACAGGGTGACACTGCCGACGAAGCCGTTTGTCGGAGTAACCTTGATCGTGGTTGATCCCGCCGTTCCGCCTCGTGTGATTGTCACAGAGTTTGGCGATGCGGAGAGCGAGAAGTTGAATCCGGTCGGTAGGCTGTAGACTATGCCCTCGCCGTGGCTGCCACCTTGGGACGTTGTCCCGTAGAGGTTGCCATCGCTGGCCTCGATCAGCCCTGCGTACGGGGATTGGCCATCGGTGCCGCCGGCGAAGGCATGTAGTATCGCAAATGTCGTGAAGCTGCCGTTGGCATCTTTGGAGAGGCGATAGGCTGCGCCTAGGTTCGCACTGCTACCGCCGAAGAATGTCGTCCCGTAGAGGTTGCCATCGGCAGCTTGGATCAGCCCTCCGAAAGGGGAACCACCATCAGTGGTGAACGGGCTGACGAGGTTGAAGGAGTGTAAGAGCGCGAATACGGTGAAGTTGCCGTTGCTGTCTTTGGATAGTTCGTAGGCGACGCCGAAGTTCGTGCTGCCGCCTTGGTCCGTTGTCCCGTACAGGTTCCCGTCGCTGGCCTGGATCAACCCTGAATATTGGGGGCGACCACCGTCTGTGGCACTTCCCGTGAAGGAGTGCAGTAGCGTGAATACGGTGAAGTTGCCGTTGCTGTCCTTGGAGAGTTCGTACGCTGTGCCGTCGCTTGCGTTGCCACCCCCGAACGTTGCCCCATAAAGGTTGCCATCGCTGGCCTGGGTAAGTCCTGCATAGGGAATTTGGCCATCGGCGGTGCTGTTGGTGAATGAGTGTACCAACGTAAATACAGTGAAATCGCCATTGCTGTCTTTAGACAATTCGTAAATCGTGCCGAAGTTAGTGCCGCCACCTGCTGTCGTGGTGCCATAGAGGTTGCCGTCGCTGGCCTGAATCAGTCCCGAATAAGGGGAACCGCCATCGGCGGCGGTGCTGGTGAAGGAGTGCAACAGAGCAAATACGGTAAAGTTGCCGTTGCTGTCTTTGGACAGCTCGTAGACCGTCCCGCACCCCGACGGGCAACTCACGCCGCTGCTGCTGCCACCGTTGAGCGTCGTCCCGTAGAGGTTGCCATCGCTGGCTTGGAGCAGGCGTGCTGTCTGAGGGAATTCGCCATCGGCAGTACCGCCGGTAAACGTGTGTAACAGCCTGAATACGGTGAAGTTGCCGTTGCTGTCTTTGGATAATTCGTAGACGGTACCGAAGCCCGCGCCGCCACCTTGGTTTGTTGTCCCGTAGAGTTTGCCGTCGCTTGCCTGGATCAGCCCTGCCATGGGGAAATTGCCATCGGTGGAGCCGCCGGCGAAGGAATGCAGAATAACGTCCCCGGTCTGTGCTTGCACTGAATCGACCCCTATGCCGGAAAGGACGAACGCTGCGAATCCGGCGAGTGCAATTCGTCGAAGAGAGCTAGCAAAAATGTCCACGCAAAGAAGGTTTCCGCGCATGCTCATGAAGCCTCCACAACGGAACGGGGTAGGCCCCTCACGAAGGGGTCCTAAACGCGATTTTCATCGGCGTCTTCCGCACATGTCGGCGGGAGTCACTTTCCGAGTTCGAGCCTCAAATCGCAGCCGCTGTGCACCTCGACCCTCGAAGGGAGGCGGGTCGAGTATCATTCTGGGCCCCCGCAGCTGCGAGCCTTTCGAGAACGCTTAATGCAGACCGAAACCGATGCCATGCCACGGCATGGAGAGTTTCTGCGGGGTGGCAAGGGTGATCCAAAAGCCCTTGCAAAGTCTTTAGGAAAGTAGTGAAATCTTCTGAAATCTCCTGAATTGAGGCAGTCCGAATGGAAGAGCCAGTCGGCGCGCTTTATGAGTTCCCTCCTTTTTCTCTAGACCCCGTTAAGCAGGTTTTGTGGCGCAATGGAGAACGGGTGCCGCTCACCCAGAAGGCCTTCGCCACCCTGGTTGTGTTGGTGGAACAGCATGGGCGGACAGTGCATAAAGAGGAGCTGGTCGACCGAGTCTGGCATGGCGTGGCCGTCGAAGAGAACAACCTGAACCAATGCATCTCGGCCCTACGGAAGGCACTCGGCGAGCGGCACGATGAACACCGTTTCATCCTGACCGTGCCAGGCAAGGGTTATCGGTTTGTGGCTGAAGTCCGGCGGTCCGCGGCCGTGTTCGCGGCGAAAATAGGGGACGTCGGACCAGGTTTCGCGAGTGCCGAGTTCCGCCGCGTTGGCGGGGCCGAGGCGCAGGTTGCTGGGGTGGCGCAGCCTGCCAACGCGTCCGCACCAGGCAATGAGCGATACGAGAAGGTCGAAAGAAGGCGAGGACAGCGGCGGAAGAAACGATGGGTCGTGGTCGCCGGCGTCGCGGGAGTCTTGATAGCGCTTGGGGTCGTGGGGCTGCTGGCATCTCGCTTGCGGCGACACGCCGGTGGTCCTGTCCCCGCTTCGGTAGCAGTTTTGCCCTTCCTCAACTTGGATGGCGATTCAACCAAGGACTACTTAAGTGACGGGTTGACGGAGGAGCTGACGACGGCCCTCGCCGAAGTTCGAGGATTGCGCGTGGTGGCCCGCACGTCGGCATTCCAGTTTCGCGGGAAGGGCGAAGACGTCCGCCAAATTGGAAAGGAATTGGGTGTGGGTGCGGTGCTCGAAGGCAGCGTGAGCCGGTCGGGCGGCAAGTTTCACATAACGGCGCAGCTTGTGAGCACTCAAGATGGCTACCATTTGTGGTCAGGAACATACGACGGACAGCTCAGCCAGATGTATGCGATACAAGAAAAAATTGTAGATCACACGGCTCGGACCCTGGGGATTGCTGCTAATGCACGGGCACCGAGTTCGGCGCACGGGCAAACAGAAAACCCGGAGGCCCACGATCTCTATCTCGAAGGACGATATTTTTGGAACAAGCGTGACCTACCTGATATGCAGCGGAGCATCCAGCTGTTCGAAGCTGCGATTCAAAAAGACCCAAACTTTGCGCTGGCCTATGCTGGATTGGCTGAAACTTACGTCGTCATCGGTGGCAACGGCCAAGAGCCGCTCGTCGAAACAGTGCCGCGGGCGAAGGCAGCCATGGCACGGGCTCTGGAACTCGATCCGGATCTCGCCGAAGCGCATACCACTCTGGCGCTGCTCGACTCCGAATCGTCGGGAGACGCGCGCGGATTGGAAGGGGATCTCCGCAAGGCGGTTGAGTTGAGCCCAGGATACGCGAGGGCGCACCATTGGCTCGGCGTGATTCTCACCGGGAAAGGGCAGTTTGAGGAGGCCGACGCCGAGCTGCGAAAAGCGCAGATACTTGATCCACTGTCTCCAATGATCACCGAAGGCGTGGCTGAAAATTTCTATAGTTGGCGCCGGTACGATGACGTCATCGAGCAGGTCGGACGAGTCCGCAAGATGGGCTCAAGCGTCGCAGATGACATGTTGGGATTGGCGTACATTCAGAAGGGAATGTATCAGGAAGCGATAGGAGTGTTCAGGGACCGCGTTCAGGCAGACAGAACGCGGCTGTCGTTGACGAACCTGGCGATCGCCTATGCGGCGGCGGGACAGAAACAAGAGGCCCGCCGGTTACTAAGCGAAGAAACTGCTCTTCGGGAAGGGTACGTGCCTCCGTACAGGGTCGCCCTCGTATATGTCAATCTGGGTGAAAAAGATACCGCGTTTCTATGGCTGCAAAAGGCGTGTCAACAGAATGATCCCTTTCGGGGCGGCATGATGGTTGATCCGATGCTCGACTCGATCCGCTCCGACCAGCGATACGCCGAGTTACTAAAGCAGGCGCGTCTGATTTGACCGTTGCTCAATCCATGTTCAAATAAGACATGGCTGATTCCTGCTTCAGTGAGGCTGGTTTCGTGCTGGCAATAAAACCAGCGCCAGAGCCTTCCTCTCCACAGGCGTTGATTTGGGCGCAACTCGCCCTATCGAGAGCATAGCGGCGGAGATTCCTTGCCGCGTTAATATCCCGGTCGTGGGACGCGCCACACGGGCAGGTCCACTCCCGGATGAAGAACGGTAGTTCTTCCGCCAGCAGACCGCACTGGCTACAAATCCTGCTGCTGGGGAACCACCGGCTTGCCGTCACCAGTTTCGCCCCGCAGAACAGGGCTTTGTACTCTAACTGGCGGCGGAACTCATGAAAGCCAATGTCTGCGATGTTCCGTGCCAGCTTGGCGTTCGCCATCATGCCGCGCACGTTCAAGTCCTCGACGCCAATCACCACAAACTCGCGCACCAACCGGGTGGTCGTCTGGTGCAACCAGTCCTGCCGGACGTTGGCGATGCGTGCGTGCAGGCGGGCCAGCCGCATGGCGGATTTGCGCCGGTTGTGGCTGCCTTTCTTCTTCCGGCTGTGCCACCTGGAAAGTCTTTGCAGTCTTTCCAGATGGACCTGAAGCGCTTTCGGGCCGGGCAGCTTTTCTCCACTGCTGAGCGTCGCCGCCGTGCTCACCCCGAGGTCCACCCCCACCGCCGCTTGGCTCTCGCGGACAGCTTCGGGCAGGTCCACCTCCACGGGGACGGAGACAAACCAGCGGTTCGCCACGCGCCGGACCGTGGTGGAAAGCGCTTTGCCGGAAAAGCGCAGTTCCTCTCTGAGCTCTCTGAGCTTCACCCATCCAATGACCGGTAAGCGTACGCGCTTGCCGTCAAACTCGAAGGTGCCGGGGCCGTTGTCCAAGCGTGCCGAATCGCGCACGCCCTTCTTCTTGAACTTCGGATAGCGGCTTTGCTTGCGGAAGAATCGTTGGAACGCCGCCCCGCAATTCTTGATGGCTTGCTGGGGCACGGACTTGGGAACCAAGCGCATCCACGGAAACTCTTGCTGCTTGATGGAATTGAGCTGCCGGCGCAGAGCCGCTTCGCTGGGTTTTTGGCCTGCTTGATACTGCCGCTGCCACTCGGCCAGCGCCCAGTTGTAAGCAAAGCGGGAGACTCCCACCGCCTGGCGCAACAGCACTTCTTGCCCGGCCGTAGGAATGAGCGCGATCTGGTGGCTCAGCACGACTCGCACAGCATGGCCTCGATAGCTTTCTTGGCCCGCTTCTTCGCGGCCCTCTTGCCGTACCGCCTGGCGCACCTGGACACCATCACTTCCTGGAGGTCACCCACAATATCGTCAGTTATTTCCGAACCGTCAACCACCATCACGCGGCGGCCCTGAGCCGCAAGAGCAGCCTCCAGGTACTCCAATCCGAAGCGCATCAGCCGATCGCGGTGCTCAACCACGATGACTTGCACTTTCGGATTGCGGAAGATTCGCAGAAGCGCTTGGCGGCGGCCATGTTGGGGGGGCTCACACCGAGAATTCATCGCTCACTTTCGTGCCGGCCTCCATGGTTTTTTCCAGCGATTCGGGTCGCACGCTCATTAGGTGGTCATCCCTTGGTATACGTTGAGATCGATTGATTTGTGCCAGATGGGTGTGCCCATCAAAGAAATGGCTCAAAACGCATAGGCCTAGAGGTCGAGATCTCGAATCCTGCCTGGAGGCTGGGTCGCGGCGATTTGAGAAAAAAATGGAATGAACCCTTGAATTGAGACACGCCGGATGGGCACACTTTGCAGGGAAAGGAACTGCAAAGTGAAACGGAAGAGATACTGCCGAAAGTTTCAACGGATAGCCGTAGAGCGTATGAGGAAAGTGTCACTGAATTAGCGCGAGAGTTGGGGGTAAGGCCGACGTGCTTGGCGGAGAACTCCGCCCAACGAGAAAGTTGTCGATTCCAGTCCGCTTTCTGGTCCCCGGAGGAAACTCTGGCGTACCATGCCACGCCGGCCGGCTCATGGGCAGACCCAGCGTGGAGAATCACGTGCCCGTGGCTAGCTGCTCGGCGGGCACGGGCAGTTTGCCGGCTTTCCACAAGCGCCACGCCGTCTTGAAACCCCCTGCTGCCTTGCCCAGGTGCTCAATTTCATTTACTCACACTACCATATGGCTATATTTCTGCGAGTAGTTGTTAGCCCTGCGACGAATGGAGTGCGTGCGGAAATGGCGAAGCTGTGTGCTCCACGGCAAATCGCCCTTTCCTGGGTTCTAGATTTTGCCGGAAACTAACCTTCGAGGTGCATGAAAAATACCGAGGCCGTTGAACATCTTCACTCTAACGCGCTTCGCTCAGATTTAAACTTACCCAAAGCGTCCATAGCCATCTGTATGAAGGACAGCGCCATAGCTATTTGGGTGCGTCCGGCATCGTTCGGACTTAGGACACTGAGACATTCGCTTACGCTGTCTCTAACTTCCCGCAGTTTATGCAATCCAGAATCAATTACGGCTCCCGAACAAGGCGTCATCTATAAATCTCCCCAGGCAACCGCCCCCTAGAGTTTTTTAAACTCTCTCACAAACGTTACGAGCACCCATCAGTACGCCAGCCAAACGCGACAGCTCCATAAGTGATTAGCGGACGCTCCAAGACGATCGCTCGATGTGGGCGGCGCTTGGGATCTTCTCGTGTTTATCTTTGTCAATGACTGTTCCGATTCCATGCTCCTGGAAAGACGCGGGGTAATCAACACCGCAGATTACGTACGCAGTATTACGTATAGAGGCGATACAACTAGTGTGGTTATAAGCGTAGACTGACCGTTGCACAGTCTGCGGCATCCTTTCGGTGGGAGTTCCAAGCGGACCCACCATCGAAGGGGGACACCATGGCCAATCCCGGCGCAGCGCTCCTGGGCTCTTACGATTATCGTCAGGTCGTCTTGTCCATATTAATTAGTCGCCATTTTTGCTTCCTGTGTTGCCCTCGATCGAGCGGCCTGCTTAACGGGTGAGAGAGAGACTCGTGACGATGGCCTATCCGAGCAAAGCGAAATGGATTGTACGGCCAGCCGCATCTGTTGCTCTGCGCTATGGACTGGCTTTGGTCTCGGTCACCGCAGCTCAAGTCGTGGCGCATACCTTTCTATACCTCCATTTGCCTCAACCGCTTACTGCATTTGCTCTGTGCGCAATCGCGATCACGTTTCGGTACGGCGGCACCGAGCCTGGCATACTCGCAGCTTTGCTCGCGGCGCTTATCCGCGGCTATGCCTTCGAACCTGGAGTCAATACCACGGCTCGTCTTTGTTATGACCTTGTGTTTTTGATATTTGCGATGCTAATGATCCGTTTTACGCGAGACCGAAAGGAGCTTGAACTTAGACTCCGAGAGCGAACTGCGGAGCTGACTCGGGCTAATGAGGATCTGAAACTTGAGATTGCCTACCGCAAGCAGGCGGAAGAGGCGGTCAAACAGGCCGAGGGTAGCCTTCGCTTCGTTCTGGATACAACGCCCGCGCTGATACACTCCGCTCGTCCTGATGGATACCTCGATTATTTCAATCAACGTTGGTTGAGCTATGTGGGACTGTCGCTAGAGGATCTGCAAGGCTGGGGTTGGACGACGGTAATCCATCCTGAAGACCTCGAAGGAATCGTGGAGAAGTGGCGAGCGAGCTTGGCTAATGGGAAACCCTTTGTGCAGGAAGCACGCATGCGCCGGGCGGATGGAGAGTATCGCTGGCAATTCCTCTGCAAGGTGCCCTTGCGCGACATGCATGGGAATATCGTCAAATGGTACGGATCGGCTATCGATATTGAGGACCGCAAGTTAGTGGAGGAAGCCCTCAGAGCGAGTGAGCGGAAACAGCGCCGAATAGCTGAACAATTGGAAAGAGAACGTGCTCGCTTGGTTGAGGCTCAGGAGGTGGCAAACATCGGAAGTTGGGAATTGGAGTTGCAGAGCTTGAATGTGATTTGGTCAGACCAAACACACCGCATCTTTGAGACTGACCCGTCTGGTTTCCGCCCCACGCGTCCAAGGTTTCTTGAATTCATTCATCCGGAAGACCGCACGAAAGTGGACGCAGCCTTCAAAGCGTCCCTCGACAATCCGTCGCTTTGCACGGTCGAGTATCGGATCATCATGCCGGATGGCAGCGTCAAATTCCTCGAGGAGCGCTGGCAAACTTTTCATGATGAACAAGGAAAGCCCGTTCGTGTTGCGGGCACCTGTCGTGACATTACCGAACGTGTGCGAGCCGAGGAGGAACTCCGGCAAGTTCGCGAGCGCATCGAGTCTATCCTTAACAGTGTGTCCGATACTTTTATTCTCTTCGACCGCCAGTGGCGATACCTTTACCTTAACGAAGCGGCGGTCCGTGCCACGGGCCGGCCCCTGAAAGAGTGCCTAGGACGCACCCTATGGGAGCTGTTTCCCGAGGTCGTCGGCACCGAATTGGACCGTCAGTTTCATCGCGCGATGGACGAACGCGTCCCTGTCGAGTTCGATTTCCTTTTCCTTCAGCATGGCATCGACCAGTGGTGGGAGATTCGCACGTACCCGGCGCCCGAGGGCCTGGCCGTCTTCGCCACCGAGATTACCGAGCGTAAGCGGGCTGATGAACAACTCCGGCGTCTTTCGAGCGAGCTTCTACGCTCGCAGGACGAAGAGCGTCGCAAGATCGCGCGGGACTTGCACGACTCCACGGGCCAAGACCTCGTCGCTTTGGCAACCATGTTGGGTCAGCTCCGGGGTTTGATTCCCTCAGCGGAGCGAAAGTCACGTAGGCTGCTTTCCGAGTGTAAGGCCTTGGCGGACCAGTGCATTCGTGAGATACGCACGCTTTCTTATGTGTTGCATCCACCTACGTTAGATCAGGCTGGACTCGCGGACGCGATTCGTGACTATGTGACGGGCTTCACCAGGCGAAGTGGAATCCAGGTGGAATTGGAGCTGTCACCACGTGTCGGGCGCATGGCACGAGACACCGAGCTAGCTTTGTTCCGGGTGGTGCAAGAGAGCCTCACCAACATCCAGCGCCATTCGGGAAGTCCGGAAGCCAAGATACGAATTCACAGCAACTCTCATCTCACGCTGGAAATCACCGACCTTGGCCACGGAGCCTCTGCTCCTGAGCAAAGAGGGAAAGAGGAGCCGCGGTTCGAAGTTGGTGTCGGCATCCCCAGCATGCAGGAGCGAGTGAAGCTAATCGGGGGTCAGCTTGATATTAATTCCACCAGTCGCGGCACAACGGTACGAGTAACGATACCTCTGGAGAAGAACGAACGTGAAAAAGCTGCGCATTCTGGTGGCTGACGACCACGGGTTGGTGCGGCGTGGTGCACGAACTCTCCTGCAGGCCCGACACGGCTGGAGAGTGGTGGGCGAGGCAGCGAATGGCCGCGAGGCGGTAGAAAAGGCAATAGAACTGAAACCGGATGTGGCCGTGATCGATATCGGCATGCCGGAACTGGATGGAGTCGAGGTTGTACGTCAAATCCGAGAGGCAGTTCCGGATACGAAAGTTCTTGTCCTGACGATGCACGAGTCAGGCCAAGTGGTACGCCGTGCGCTGGACGCCGGGGCTCGCGGATACCTGTTGAAATCCGATCTCACAGAGTGCCTGTTGAAAGCTGTCAGAGCCGTCTCGGAGGGCAAGCGTTTCCTCACTCCCAAAGTATCCGAAATCGTGCTGGAGGGATTTCTCAACACCAAAGACCAGCATCACCGCGGGGAGCGGGCAGGCACCCGAACAACTCCTCGCGAGACTGAAATCATCCGTCTCCTGGCCGAGGGCAAAATGAATAAGGAGATCGCTGCGTTGTTCGGAATTAGTGTCAGGACCGTCGAGACGCACCGATCTAAAATTATGCTCAAGCTTGGCCTCCATTCCCTAGCCGAGCTCATTCACTATGCTATGCGCCATGGGATGACTCAAGGGCACGGAAGTTAGGCTCTCGCGGAACCGCAGTTAGCTTTCGAGACATGCAACCAGCCGCCAAAGCGGCATATCAGGTTCCTCGCGCTCTGGAAAGACGCCGACCCCGACATCCCCATTTCCATCGCGGCGAAGGCGAGTACGCGAAGTTGAGGTGATTTGCACGACTGTCCAACCCCCTCGAATTGACTTGCCTCTGGCCGCGGCTTAGGATTGCCCACAGGTGTAGTCCTCCTCAATAAGCAGTCACAAGAGGCAGCAGATATGGACTCCGAGCGCCGTCGTGCTCCGCGGTATCAATTCGTTGCAGATGCCGAAGTGACCGAAACGGCGTCGGAAACCAGGCTTAAGGGTCGGACCAGCGACCTGAGTATCAGCGGATGCTTCCTCGATATGCTCAATCCTTCGCCGGAAGGCACGGCGATTCGAATCAGCATCTCTCAGGGAGACACGACATTCACTGCGCTCGGCAGAGTGGTGTTTATGCTCCCGAATCTGGGGATGGGAGTCACTTTTACGAGCGTCGAGTCCAGCCAGTTAGCGGTTCTGCAGAAATGGCTCGCAGAGCTGTGCTGACATCCACCATTAACCTCTTAAACACGCGGCCCTGCGCCACGCGGCCGGCCGGTTTTGACGCGCTCAGCACTCGCGGCGCGACTTTCTTTTCTACTTCCGAAATCCCCCTCGCAGTTTCAGGTCGGTTTCGCTCAGGAACCGGCTCCCGCTTCTTTTCCCACCCAGCTAGTCCGAAGCCAATCCGAAGAAGCACTCGTAACGCTTGATGATGCGACGGAGAGCAATTTGGTTCACTTGTAAGGGTCTCGGGTGTATAAGGGTGGCCATCCGGTAGGTCAAAATGGAAATCCCGGTTTAGAGCAAGAATTAAACTGGCTTTAACATTCGCGGATTCCTTCGAGCGTTACTCCGCACTAACGATCGGTCTTGAGCTTCGATTTCAGAAGCCAAGGCTTGGAACCTAGCACAGGATCATGCTCTGAGAGGAGCGCACATGAGCGACGAGCACATTGGTCCTGGTAAGTCAGCGAACGAGGAATCTCCTCTCCCCGAAAGTCGAAGTTCTGGTCCCACAATCGACCTGTCCGAAGGCAAGAAGCCCAAAGGTCCAAACCGCAGGCAGTTTCTTGGAGGCGTGAGTGGCATGGCGGCCGCAGCCGCCACTTTGGGCGCGATTGCATTCGAACCTTTGGTCGGAGGAAAGGAGTCTCAGGCCAAAGCGTCGGTGATCCCGTACGGTGTGGATAGCCGCGCGGATGCGAGTCACCACCACCGGATAAATACAGCCGATGCCGAGGACATCGACGTTCCCGAGCAGCCCGACAATGGCGATTCAAAAAGATTTACTGATTTCAGCGGCAACTACAGCAAAGCACTGTTGCACGACGGGCTCGCAGTCCCCAACCTCGCTTCGTATAACAGCTTCAGGCACGCCCTGACAACCGGTGAATTCTCGGACTTCGAAAACATTATTGTGGGAACGCCCGGCGGAGGCCCCAACTCGAAGGAAAACGGCCCCCAAGGCGCACTGGCGTTCGACCTGGAAGGCCTCGATTCGTACGCAACCGTGATACCGCCAGCTCCCAGCGTGGCAAGCGCGCAAACTGCTGCCGAAGAAGTTGAGCATTATTGGGCGGCCTTGCTGCGTGATGTGCCGTTTTCCGACTACGGCACGAGTTCGCTGGCGGCGCTGGCCGTGGCTGACCTGAACAACCTTTCGTACGTAAAGGGCAGCCAAAACACCCAAATTCCCTTCCCGGTGACGCCGCAGAATTTGTTCCGCGGACAGATCGTGTCGGGCGACGGCAACGTCCTTGGGCCGTACCTCTCACAATTCATGGTCCAAGCGACGTTCCTCGGCGTTCAGCCGCTCAGCCAGCAGTATCAGACGTTCTTGCCGGGGACGAGCAATGACTTCTTGACCTCGCCAGCCGATTTCATCCAGGTGGAGAACGGCGGAGCGTCCGTGGGCGCCCTGGCCTTTGATTCTACGTTCCGTTTTGTGCGTAATGGCCGGGACCTGGCGGCGTTCACCCACGTGGACGTTCTCTACCAGGCTTACTTGACAGCTTTCCTCGTCATGGCGCAGATCGGAACTCCGGCAAACCCCGGCATCCCCTACATAGGCTCGAAGACGGAGAAAGCATTCGGGACCCTTGGCGGCCCTGACGCCGCGGGCACCGTCGCAGAAATGGCGACGCGGGCGTTGAAAGCCGCGTGGTTCCACAAGTGGATCAAGGACCTCCGTCTGCGACCCGAGGAATACGGCGGACTTGTTCAGGCGAACTTGACCAAGACGACGCCGGTGCCGCAAGCCGCAGGGGCCCTGCATCCCGACGTCTTGAACTCTGCTGTGCTGCCCATCATCCACTCGACCTACGGCAGCTTCCTGCTGCCGCAGGCGTTCCCGGAGGGCTCGCCGACACACCCATGCTACCCGACGGGACATGGCGTGGTCGGCGGCGCTTGTATCACGGCGATCAAATTCTTCTTTGACTGCAGCCAGAAGATCCGTCCCTTGCTGAATGCAGCCGGAAGGGATGTCATGGTGCCGAGCGACGACGGCCTTTCGCTCAACACTTACACCGGATCAGACCGCGACACCCTGGACATCAACGGCGAATTGAACAAGCTGGCGTTCAACATCTCGTTTGGCCACGGAATTCACGCCGGCATTCACTTCCGGAGCTCGACGTTCTGGTCGATCAAGCTCGGCGAGCAGGTGGCCCTCAGCATCCTGAAGGATCGCGCGATGTCTTACAACGAACCGTTCACCGTCCATATCACCAAGTTCGACGGAACAACCGCAACCATTTCGAATGATCGTCGTTGATCATGATCTCCATAATCGGGGCCACGAATGGATTGATGCTAACCGGCCCTCGCGTCTATTACGCAATGGCCGAGGAAGGTCTGTTTTTCGCGGCCTTCAAAAAAATCAATGCGCGCTTTCGGGTGCCTGTCTTCTCAATTCTTGCGCAAGGAATCTGGGCTGCATGGTTGACGCTGATGGCAGTTTCCAGGAATTATTCACGTACGTTGTCTTCACCGCTTGGATCTTCTACGGCTTGGCGGTCGGCGCGGTAATCGTGCTAAGGATTCGCCAGCCTGGCCTCGATCGCCCTTTCCGCGCGCCTGGCTACCCATGGATGCAGTTGCTTTTCATCGCTTCCGCTTTAGGGATCACGTTGAGCGCCATTGTTTTCTCCCCAATACATGCGATTGTCGGTATCGGCGTGGTTCTCACGGGCCTCCCTTTGTACGCCCTGTTCGTGTCCACCGCGCAGAGGCACGAAGGCTCCTGAAATTCACCCGAAAGTTTGGGTCCCAAGATGGTCACGGGCGCTATTTGCTTGTGCCCGTGCCTTCCTTCGCACAATTTTGGTCTCGATTTAAACCTCTCGATTGACAGCCGCGGCGATCCTACGCCATGGTGGTTCGGGGTCATTTTTCTCAATGGCGGTTACCTTTCGCGAGGTCTCCTCCTCGCCGCGAGCAAGGGTTGTCTGGCTATCCTGCATGCCGATCGGCAAACGGAGACCTTTTTGCATATCGACGTGCTTGCATGGCGTCGTGGGCCGTTCTGTTGCGTTTACTGCGTTGCGGTTGACTCGCGGAGAAGGACGACGTCGGATTCCGTGTGGAAGCGATCCATGCCGATGGATTTGCCGTCCGGGGACCAATGATAGACACCAATCAACTCTGCCGGAAAATTCGTAAGCTGATGTCCCGGCGAACCGTCGAGCGGCTGGAACCAGAGATTTTCCACACCGTTCACCCGAATTGCATAAACGAAGGCTTTCCCATCCGGTGTAAAGGCCAGGTTACCTCGGAGCCGGGGATCCGGCTCAACAAGCCGAGTCTGCGGCTGAGGCCCGGCGTCGAGCGGCGTCATCGCTATTCTCTGCCCGCTTGCAGTTGAGCCGGCCGTAGGAGTTAGGGTAATTACAAAAGCCAAGTATTTGCCGTCAGGAGAAATCGCGCCGCGTGTATCTGCAACAATGGAATGCGGGACGCTCGTACCGGGAACGACGACCGGCTTGCTCGATCCGTCGATGGGAACGCGCAGAAAGTAGTATGTATTGCGATCGCTGTAATACGCCCACTTCGAATCGGGCGAACACGCGGGGTTAGCATCAAACTTGCCAAAGGAAAGCTGTTTCGCGTCGCCACCATTCGCGTCCGTACGCCAGACGTTTACGTTGTTCCCACCGCCCTGGCCGATCCAACTGAACACGATGTTGCGCCCATCGGCGCAGGAATTGAGTCCGAAGATTCCCACGTTACTGAGGAGAACCGTCTTGTTGCTTCCGTCCAGGGACACGCGCACCAGATCGTTTAGTCCGGCCAGGTAGAAGCCTCCGGTTTCCGCCCAGGCGAAACCGCCGATGTCTTTCTCGCTAGGGAGTGCGGGGGCCGGAGGATTTGTGCCCGTACCCGTCGCGGGAAACACGTAAAAGCTTCTCAAGGTTCGTTGTTGAACGGTCGCCAAGGTTTTCGCATCAGCTGACAGCGTTAGCGAACGGTAGTTGTTCGTGTCCTTCGTGACGGCGTGGAATTGCCCGCCCGGAAATGAAATAAAGCCGATCTGATTTCGCGAGTAATGCGTGGACGGATCCTGGTAAATCGCGAGCAGTCCCTTTCCGTTGGGGAGCCAAATGATCCTGTCGAGCAACTTATCCGCGAAAGAGGCGAACGCTTTGGACTGGTCGGACCCGACATCGAACAGCCTAATTGAGCTGAGTTGACCCTGCAATTGATATTGGACTTCGGCGACTTGATTGCCTTTGGGAAACCAGGAGACGAAACGCGATGCTTCCGTCATCGGCCCGCTGGCAAGCATCTTCTCGTCCGAGCCGTCGGCATTTGCGGTCCTGAGTTGAAACTTGCCGATCTCCGGATCATTGTCGCGCATGAATGCGAAGCGCTTGCCGTCGGGCGAGAATGAAATGACGGAATCAATGTCGCGAATGATGAGTTGGGGAGCGCCACCGAGGACTGGCGCGCGGTAAAGGTCGCGAACGGACTGAATCGCAGCCTCGGCTTTGATGAAATAGATGTAATTTCCATCCGGGGAGAAATCGAGATCGGTATAGATCGTGTCAGCGGGCGCGATGACTTGCGTGTCGCTGTTGGTGGGAACGTTGCGCAACCAGAGGCTGGCTTTTCCGGCATCATCCAGCTCGCTGAGGATATATTTTCCGTCAGGCGAAATGGCGGCGCGGGCAGATTTGCCGTTGTTGGTGATTTGAGACATCGCGAAATTCTGGAACGGGGGCGCGCTACTGCCGGCGAGGAGCGAATAAACGCCATAAGCCGCCGCGGCCAGTACGATCAGCGCGATGACAATCCCCGCCGTGAGCCCCAATTTGTGAGACTTCGCCGCTTCGACCACAGAGCTGGAGGAGATATGCGCCGCGCTTTCAGCCCGAACCGCGGGCATCCGGGAGGAGGAGTCGACATCGGCGCGAGCGGGTGACGCTGATGGGCGGGAGGCGAAGTCATTCCCTTCACCCGCGCGGAGATCGTCCGAAGGCTGCTGGACGAATGACGCCGAATGGCCCGAGTCCGAATCGCGTTTCAGCCGCTGGAGATCGGTGCGCATGTCGGAGGCGTGCTGATACCGGAGTTTGGGGTCCTTCTCCAGCGCCTTGTTGATAATGTGCTCGAGCTCCATCGGAATTTCTGGATTCAAGCGCACCGGCGGAACTGGAACGCGATTCAAAATCGCTTCGGTGATCACTCCGGAACTTTCGCCCCGGAACGGCAGAATGCCCGTGGCCATTTCGTAGAGCACAACGCCGAAGGAAAAGATGTCGGTGCGCGCATCGAGCTCCCTGGCGCGCACCTGCTCGGGAGACATATACGCAACGGTGCCAAGAGCGGTACCGGGGCTGGTGAGATCGTCGGTAGCGACGCCCGCGGTTGCGAGCATCGAGACGCCGGCGGTTTCCGCGATCTTGCGAGTTCCCACCGGAGTGAGCTTTGCAAGGCCGAAATCAAGGATTTTGGCATGGCCGCGCTTAGTGACGAAAATATTCGCCGGCTTGATGTCGCGATGCACGATGCCTTCGGAATGGGCGGCGTCGAGGCCCTCGGCGACTTCGATGGCGACTTCGAGCAAGCGATCGAGCGGCATCGGTTTGGAGGTTACGATGTGCTTCAAGGTCATGCCATCCAGGAATTCCATCGCGATGAAAGGCTGGTGTTGACCTTGTCCAATTTCGTAGATCGTGCAGATATTCGGATGATTCAGGGCGGAGGCGGCGCGGGCTTCGCGGCGGAAACGTTCGAGGGCTTGCGGATCGCGCGCGACGTCATCCGGGAGAAATTTCAGAGCGACGAAGCGGCCGAGCTCGGTGTCTTCCGCTTTGTAGACAACGCCCATACCGCCGCCGCCGAGCTTTTCAATGACACGGTAATGGGAGATTGTGCGGCCGATGGGCGACTGTGCTTCCGTCATGAGTGGCGCATAGCTTAGGCTGCGCTGGGAGACAAGTCAACGAACGGAATATCCCTGTGTCGCCGCAAAATGAGAATGTCCGGTTTGTGCAAAGTAGAAATGTCCGGTTCCATGGGTGGCCGAGGGCCCTATGGAGACGGAGCGAATCACGTTGAGCCAACGAGAACGGGACCGTTTGAAAGTGTTGCACGAGGTACAGCAGAAGCATCTTTCGCAGGTAGCAGCAGCGGAGCGGCTGAAAGTAACCGACCGCCAGGTGCGGCGGATGCTGCTCCGGATTCGCGAGCGCGGGGATGGTGCCCTGGTTCACGGATTACCAGGCCGGCCATCGAATCGCAAGCTGGCGGCCCGCTTGGAGCAGAAGGTTTTGGCTCGCGTGGGTCAGCACTATGCCGACTTCGGGCCCACGCTGGCCGCCGAACACTTAGCCAAGGATGGTTTCCCCGTGAGCCGGGAGACCCTGCGGACGTGGATGACCAAAGCGGCCTTGTGGCGTCCGCGCTGCCAGCGAGTGAAAAAGATCCACGTGTGGCGGGAGCGAAGAGCTAGTTTCGGGGAGCTGGTGATGCAGGACAGCTCTCCGTTCCGCTGGCTGGAGGAGCGCGGTCCCGCTTGCCAGTTGATCGCCGTGATCGATGACGCCACCAGTCGGATCCATGCCCGGCTCACCGAACACGACACCACGGAAGAGAACCTGCGCACGTTTGGCGGATGGATACGGCGCTACGGACGTCCCTTGGCCCATTACACCGATAAAAACAGCATCTTTCGAAAGGCCGGCCCGCAGCCGCTTCCCGAACAACTCCGGGGAGATCCGCTGCGAACGCAATTCGGGCGAGCCTTGAACGAACTGGGGATCGAATGGATCGCGGCCCACAGTCCGCACCTATCCGCCGCCTGCACTGCTATCGTCCCACTAGGCGGTTGATCGAGAAGTCGCCTCAACCAAATTCAATCGGATGTTCGGCCTTGCTGGGGGCGCGTCCCACGAATGAACAGTGGGCCGTGATTGTAAGGAGCCCTGGTCTGTTAAGTGCAGCGCGAGCAGTCGGTTAGTGAGTGCCTTGGATGGGCGGGGACATGCTCTGAATCGTTCTAACATGCCCTCGGAGGTGCACGAATGACCTCGTTCTGGCAAGACGTTCGATACAGCCTGAGGATGATCGCGAAGGCACCGGGGTTCGCGGCCATCGCCATCCTAACGCTCGCGCTCGGCATCGGCGCCAACACTGCAATCTTTAGTGTCGTACGCGCCGTTCTTCTGAAATCCCTGCCGTACCCTGAGCCCGATCGCCTCGTTTCCATCCGCGAGGTTCAGTCGCACACCGGAGACATGAGCGTCTCCTGGATGAACTTCCTCGATTGGCGCCAGCAGAACCAGTCCTTCGAACGCCTCGCGGTCACTCGTGCAGACCACTCAATTCTGACTGGCGTCGGCGAAGCCACCCAGCTTCGCGCTGGCAGAGTCTCCGCTGCCTTTTTCCCACTGCTCGGAGCAAAACCAATTCTCGGGCGCCCCTTTTCCGAACAAGAGGACACTTCCTCCGCGGCCCCTGTCACTGTGCTCAGCTACGCGTTCTGGCGCACCCAATTTGGGGCTGATCCCGCCATCGTCGGCAAAAGTGTTGTGCTCGACGGCGAGGCTTACAACATCGTCGGCGTCCTTCCCGCTGCCTTCAAATTCTTCCAGCAGAAAGTTGACATCTATACGCCCATCGGGCTTCGAAGCAAGCTTCAGTCCTACCTCAACCGTGGCAACCACCAGGGCCTCACCGGTCTTGGGCGTCTTCGTCCGGGTGTATCCATCACCTCCGCGGGGGCGGAGATGGACGCGATCACAAAGCGGCTCGAACAGCAGTATCCGGAGACGAACAGTGGTGAAGGTGCGATCATTACGCCGCTCTACGAGTCGCGCGTCTCAGCAATCAGGCCTGCGCTGCTGCTGCTTCTCGGCGCCGTGGCCTGCGTGTTGCTCATCGCATGTGTCAACATGGCCAACTTGCTGCTCGCTCGCGCCGCCGCTCGTCAACGCGAGTTCGCCATTCGCGCTTCCATCGGCGCAGGACGATGCCGCATCGTGCGGCAACTCCTGACCGAGAGCGTGCTGCTCTCCCTGTTGGGTGGAATTCTAGGCTTGCTCATCGCTGTTTGGGCCATCGCCCCGCTGCTCCGCATCGCCCCCCAGGACATTCCCAGGCTCGCAGACACGGAAGTGGACCGCGGCGTATTTTTATTCACTCTCGCTGTCACATTTCTCACCGGTGTTCTTTTTGGTCTTGCTCCCGCATTCCAGGCTTCTCGCGCCGACATGAACACCTCCCTTCGTGAAAGTGGACGCAGCGCCACCTCCGGCCACCATCGGCAACGATTGCGCGCCGTGCTCTTGATTTCCGAAGTTTCGCTCGCCGTCGTTCTGGTCATTGGCTCAGGGCTGCTGATTCGCAGTCTTCTCAAGGCCTTGGCCGTGAACCCGGGTTTTCGTGCCGATCACGTCCTCGCCCTCGACGTGAATTTGCCACTGCCCAAATACAAGGAAAAACCTGCTTGGCTCTCCTTCATGAATCAAGCAATCGAACGCATCCGCGATCTCCCCGGTGTCGAATCCGCGAGTGCCGTCTACTGCCCGCCGCTAGTCGGCGGGTGCTGGGACTCAGTTTTTATTTTCGACGATCGCCCGGTTCCGCCGCAAGCTGAGTTACCCAGTGCCGTTTTCAACATCGTCGAGCCACGCTATTTTCAGACGCTCCAGACGCCGTTGCTCGCCGGCCGAAGCTTCACTCAAGCAGACACAATGTCGTCCGCTCCGGTCATCTTGATCAACGAAACTATGGCCCGGCGGTGGTGGCCCAACGAAGATCCGACCGGCAAACGCATCAAGCAGGGCTTCCCCAACGACAATGCCCCCTTCCGCGAAATCGTCGGCATCGTCGGTGATCTACATCAAGACGGTACCGATCAACCAGAGTTACCCGAAGTGTTCGAGCCCGCCGCGCAAAATCCCTTCAGCTCGATGACTATCCTCGTGCGCACCAAACCCGACCCGGTGTCCATGACGAGCGCTCTCGTGGATGCGATCCATGGTCTAGACTCGGACCAGCCAGTTTCCAGTATTAAGCCGATGACGGACTACCTTTCGGAATCTCTCGGGCGCAGAAAATTTTCAACCCTTTTGCTCGGTCTCTTCGGCGGCCTAGCTCTGCTGCTTGCGGCGGTGGGAATCTACGGTGTGATGGCTTACACAGTTTCGCAGCGCACGAATGAGTTGGGCATACGAATGGCGCTCGGCGCACAGCGCCGCGATCTTTTTGCTCTGGTTGTGAAGTTCGGCGTGCGCCTGGCTCTCGCGGGGATCGCCATCGGCTTGCTTGCTTCGTTTGTGCTTACGCGCTTGCTGCAGAGTTTGCTCTTCGGCGTCAGCAACGTGGACCTGCTGACGTTTGTGGCTGTGGCATTACTTCTATGTTTTGTGGCCGTCGCGGCTTGCTACATTCCGGCGCGCCGCGCGATGCGCGTGGACCCGATGGTCGTGTTGCGCTACGAGTGAAACGTATGGGTTGCGATTTATCACCAACTGCTAAATTCACGCGCAATCCGATGAGATGTTTTCGAATGCGAAAAATATTCAGGCTGATGGGCGTCGCTCTACTCTGTTCGGCCGCAGATCCGGTGCTACATCGAGACTTGGCTGGAGAACTCCAGATCGGAGACGTCAGGCATTTTGTTCAACTGGCGATCGCTGCTGACAGCGAGCCCGTGACTGGGACAATCGCCAGCGGAATAGCAGACATCCCGTTGTCGGCCACCGAGAATTCCGCACGGCACCCCGTATCCTTAATGCCCTTGGATTTACGCAGCTTGCAGCCCTTTGGTTCTGGACAACCGTTTGCGGGAACTAAGGCCCCTTTCCACAGGGCGGATTCCGCGCGCCGGCCCGATGGCGGGGCTCCAGAGGAGAAGATGGTAATGAATCGATTTCAGGCGGCTGTGATTGGTGCGCTTGTGGGCGTCCTTGTAACGCCTTCTTCGAATTCCCAAAGCTCGACGGCACAACAGACACCCAGCACGCAGGTGCAACCGACCGCTGAGGGGTCGGTCCAGCTAACGAATGACGCCTTCGTAGAAAAGATTATGAAGCAGATCGCTGGGCGCGAGCAGGAACCCGCGGAAAAGGTATTTAAAAATGTCCAGATTATGAAGAACGTCCCGACGGGGAAGCTACTGCTGATCATGAACCTGGGCTACAGTCGCGCTTTGGGCGTAACCTGCACGCACTGCCATGTGGAGCAAGACTTCTCGAGCGACGACAAAAGGCCCAAACGCGCGGCGCGAGAAATGGCAGTGATGCATCGGTTGATCAATGAGCAGCTCGCGAAGATGCAAAACCTGGAGCCCAATCCGCAAGGACACTTCATCAACTGCTCGACATGTCACCGGGGCGCGGTGAACCCGATGGCGTCGGAAAAATGAAGGCCGCGCGCCAGTTCCGGCGACATTTGGGCCATCGTGCGCACGGTCGCACCAGGGCTTGTCAGCATCGCTGAGAGATTCGCGGTGCCGCGGCGTCGTTCCAAGACCCATTGCATAAGTACGCGACCGCAGAGTCGGACATCAAGCAATTGGGGTATGCCTTCATAAACTCCAAGAAGCTAGATCAGGCGATTCTGGTACTCAAGTTGAACGTGGAAATTTACCCCGAGTCTTCCAACACCTGGGGCAGCCTGGGTGAGGCCTACATGGATCGCGGTGATAAGGACCTAGCGATCAAGAACTACAGCAAATCGCTCGAATTGAACCCCAAGAACTACGGTGTGTGCGATCAACTGACGAAACTGCGGGCGCGGTAGCGGCAGAGTTAGGTTTGAGATTGTTATGCCCACCGAACGAACTGGAAGTCGAGTCTGGAAAATTGCGCCCGCGATTAATCCCAACTCCTGAGCTGACTCAGCCAAACTTACTGGAGTGGAAGCGGGATCTACGTCTAAGCGCGGCGGAGGCACTGCGTTAGGCTGGACTACAACCCAACCGCTTTGCCCTTGAAGCTCGAAACGGCGAGGGCTTCGTTGTCGTACGTGTCGAAGACGGCCATGAGGTTCGTCAGCTGCAGGACTTCTTTGAACTTGGTGTCCAGGTTTGCGAGCTTGAGCGCCGCACCCTGCGAACTCGCACTGTGGAAGGCGGCCAGGAGCGTGCCGAGCCCGGCGCTGTCGATGTGGCTTACCGTCGACACATTGAGCACGATCTTCTTCTTTCCCGCGACAAGCAAGCTCTTCACTTTTTCGCGAAACGCGCTGCTTTCCTGCCCCAACACGATGCGTCCCTCGATCTCGACCACGGTCACGCCACTTACATCCCGGTCCGTCATTCTCAAGGCCACTTCGCGCCTCCTGGAGTTCCTAGAGCTGCTCGCCGGTTGCCTGTGAGCGAAACCCGCTCCTAGCAAAAGTCCGAAGAGCGCATATAGTTGACCGACAACGTACTCTGTTTCGCTACTCAGATTTATTTCTGGCTCAGAAGAAAGAGTTCGGCGTGCCCGCCGGGCCGCGCATAAACGATGGTGGATAGGTCCTTGGAAAAATCGTAAGCATTACCACGGTAGACCAGCGGAAATGTAAAAGGAACCTTTAAAGCGACCTGCGGCATCCCCATGTTTTGGCCGTCTTTCCAAAATTGGCGGTAAATTGTGACTTCACCCCGGGATGCCACCGCGTACAAGAACGATTTGCCGTCGCGAGCAAAAGTGATAGAAAACGTTATCACGCCGGGAATCAAGAGGACGCATTTCCTCTCGGAGATGGAAACCTCATAGACACCTATCTTTTCTCCCCGTAGCACACTCCCGATCAAGTACTGCCCGGTGGGATCCACGTCGCTAATCAGGCAGCAGTTGTTTATGAACTTTTCCGATTTCGATTCATCCACGTTCCATTTCCAAATGTCGAGTGCTGGTTCCGTCCTCTCCTGAACACTTACGTAAATGGACTTCTCGTCGTTGCTCCATACCGAGTTTACGTGCGTACCTTTTATAGGTGGAAACCGACGAAGACCGCTGCCGTCCGCTCCGATGATGAAGGCAAACGCACCCGCGTCGGTTGCTTTTTCAGCAAAAGTCAGGTGGGAACTATCCCGCGCCCAAGTGCCGGTTGACAGAAATTCTCCGGTGTAGAGTTTTGCTTTGTTTTTGCCGTCAATGTCTGCGATCCAGAGCTCGGACTTCTGGGGTGAGGGGAGCGTTAGATACATCACGCGCTTCCCATCGGGAGTTATGACGGGCTGGGTGGCGTCCTCCGCGATGTCCGTCGATTCCTTAGAATGAACGCGGTATGCGGTCAGGAATCCAGAGGATTTTCCGTTCACATAGTAAATTCCTTTCCCAGCCGGGTCCGGCATGGGCGAGTAGTCCGGCCCCGTTCCGAAGGTAATCTGCGTCAGGCTCCGGTCCTGGAAGCTGTATTTCCAGAGGTTCGTCAGACCGTTTGCTGTCCGGCTGAATAGCACGCTTTTCCCTGGTTCGGCCCACACAGCATCAAACGGATTTCCGGGCACTCCGCCTAGCTCAATGAGCTGATGGCTGTTCACATCGAACCTGTAAAAGTTGAAATCGATCGTGGAACCTCGAAGACCACCTAGAAGCAAAGGCCCTTGAAAACCGACTAGGAGCAGATCCCTGCCCCCTGGGAATGGCAGAATCGGCAGGAAGACCCGTCCCGGGCTTTCAAACTTGTAGATCAATTCTTCGCCCGATCCGGTTTTCCCTGCACGATAGATTCCGGGAGGGTCAGATTGAGGGTAATAGATGGAGGCGCCATCGGCCGACGGAACCACAAAGAAGGAGGGCGCCACGGGACTGGGATTACCACCGAGAGTCGGCACGGCCCAAACCTCTTCGCGCCCAAGCGACCTCCGATAATAGATTTCTTTTCCATCGGGCGAAAATGTATTCACGATTTTGTCGCCTTCGTCATTCGTGAGTTGAAGAGGCTCGCCACCGGAGCTGAGCATGAGGAATACTTGCGCGATGCCGGCAACCGGTGAGTCGAACGCCACGGCGTGTCCATCTGGGGAGATCCTGGCGTCGTTCATCGGCTTGTTCCACTGGCTGATCTGCGTAATTTTTGCGGGACCGCTCGGGGCGGTGCTAGCACCCTTGAAGTGATACACGGCGAACGCAATCGCCACGAGTACAACGGCCGCGACTGCGGCAATATATTTCGTTCGCGACGGTTTCGCAGCAGGCTGCACGGCGGTGATGTGAGCGGAACTGCTCGCGATCTCCGGGACAGTCTGCTGAACTGCTTGTGCTTCGGTTGTCGAGATTCGCCCGGAACTGCTGTCCCGGCGCAGCCGCTTGAGGTCGGTACAGATGTCCGAGGCGTGCTTGTAGCGCAGGTCTCGGTCTTTCTCCAGAGCCTTATTGATGATCTCCTCGAGCTTTGGAGGCACCTCCGGATTCAAGCGCACCGGAGCGACAGGTGCGCGATTCAAAATTCCATCGATGATCACCCCCGAAGTGTCCCCCCGAAACGGGAGAGCGCCGGTCGCCATCTCGTAGAGGACCACGCCAAATGAGAACAGATCGGTTCGAGCGTCCAGTTCTTTGCCGCGCACCTGTTCCGGCGACATGTAGGCAACCGTGCCGACGGTCGCGCCAGGGCTTGTGAGAAAATCTTCGGATACTGCGGTTGGCATCGAGGATACGCCAACACCTTGCGCTGCATGGGGCGACGGGACCAGCTTCGCCAACCCGAAGTCGAGAATCTTGGCATGTCCGCGTTTGGTGACAAAAATGTTTGCGGGTTTTATGTCCCGATGGACCACGCCCTCGGTATGGGCGGCGTCGAGCCCATCGGCTACTTGAATCGCCAGATCTAGAATGGTTTCCAGATCTATTGGGCGGCTACCGATGCGGTGCTTCAGCGTAGCACCGTCCAAGAACTCCATGGCGATGAAAGCCTGTCCGTCCTCCTCGCCGATTTCGTGAATTGTGCAAATGTTTGGATGATTCAGCGCAGAGGCCGCTTGCGCCTCTCGTCGGAATCGCTCTAATGCCTGTTGGTCCCTGGCAATTTCGTCCGGCAAGAACTTGAGTGCCACGAACCGGTGGAGACTTATGTCCTCAGCCTTGTAAACCACGCCCATCCCGCCTCCGCCGAGTTTTTCGACGACGCGGTAGTGCGAGATGGTTTGGCCGATGAGCGAGTCGGTGGCTGGCACGTGCAGCACATCTTAGGGCGCGTCAGGAATCAAGTCAACGAAGAGGGGGGATAGTGGATACGGACGCGAAAAAGGGACCACTCCCCCTCGCCGTGACACAATCTTGGCGCAATTGAGCCATTCCCTCGTGCGTGTCCCAGTTGCGGTCGCACACGTAATTTCGTCATTCCTCCCGAATATCACGTTTCTATCCGCCCTGTTTGCAGTGAATCCCAAGGATCGTACAAATCATCAATTCTTACGTCGGCTTTGTGCGCGGTGTTTCAGATTCTTTCGATTCCGCGTTTTGCGTAGCGATGATCGCCGCCAGCGGTAAAATTCGAGTCAGCTATGCGGAAAACAATGGTGAAATCTACTTGATTGCCACACCTTCACCAACTAGGACCAATAGAAATCCGCCGATTATCCACAAACCCAGAATCGCTTGGCTGCTCATGTCCTACTCCTCCACGCCCCCCTCTATATCACGGGCAGGCCGAATTTTTCGGCGACGAGCACTCGCACCGTTCTCGATTGAAGTGTTCAACTACTAAATTAGTTGAATAACCGGACTTGAGGATTGGTTCCGGGTTTGTCCGTCATCCGCCCCGAATCGGGTGCCACGCTGTCAGGTGCCTTGGAATCGCGCACCGACCAGCCGAAGGATTTTACTCGTCGCGGAGGGCAGCCATGGGATCGAGCTGTGCCGCGCGGCGCGCCGGCAAGCAGCTCGCCAGCATGGCCACGGCCGCCAGCGCCAGCGCCGAAAGCGAAATCGTCAGCGGGTCGTAGGGCTTGAGGCCGAAGAGCATCGCGCCCGCAGTTTTGCCCAAGGCCAAGGCCAATCCTGCGCCTATGACCAGACCAATCGCCAGCATGCCGCCTGCTTCGCCTAGCACCATGCCCAAAATATTCCGCCGCTGCGCGCCGAGCGCCATGCGCAGGCCAATCTCTCCAGTGCGGCTCGCCACGGAATTGGATATCACACCGAACAGCCCCAT
>Ga0307475_10000206_pt1 | contig 36287 bp, 27 predicted proteins | sample atmos_gasesECM1C_FD_203317 | JGI IMG/M metagenome (GOLD analysis project Ga0307475, IMG submission 203317) | Hardwood forest soil microbial communities from Morgan-Monroe State Forest, Indiana, United States - atmos_gasesECM1C_515 | ecosystem: Environmental > Terrestrial > Soil > Temperate... | reverse complement strand
CGCCTATTAACGACTGATGTTTGGGGCTCGAATGCGGATTCGCCTGCTCGCCCGCGAAGTGAAGTCCCAAGCTACCGTCTCAAGATCGAAGAGGACATTTATGACTACGAACTCACTCCGCTATCTCATGGGATGCTGCCTGGCCGCCCTTCTCTGCCTATCGTCGTCCGTGGTCGCACAAACCGTGACCGGCACCATCACCGGCCAAGTCACCGATCCCAGCGGTGCCGTGGTAGTGGGAGCAACTGTGACTGCCGAGAACGCCGCGACCGGAGTGAAAACGTTGGCTAAGACCAACGCTACCGGTGTGTATACGATCCGCTTCCTCCCCATCGGCACCTACACGGTGACCATCGAGTCGACGGGGTTCGCAACCGAGAAGTTTCCCCCATTTGCGCTTGACATCAACCAAACGGCGAAGATCGACGGTACGTTAAAGATCGCCACCTCCAGCACCGTGGTGATACAGGAAACCTTTCACCCCATCCTGGATACCGCCGACGCTACACTGGGAAATACCCTCTCCACCAACGAGATCGAAAATATCCCTTTGAATGGCCGGAACTTTTCCTCGCTAACGCTCTTCCAAGCCGGCGCCATCGATACCGACCCTACCGGCATGACCGGGAACAATGCCATCGAGCGGGATACCTTTAACAACGGCGTGGTGGCGGTCAACGGCAATCGCCAGCAAGAAAACAACTACTCGATCGAGGGCGCCGAGAATAACGAACCACAGAACAACCTCATCGGCTACAATCCCGCCCCCGACGCGATCGCTGAAGTCCGCGTGGTTGCAGCCAACGCGAACGCCACATACGGAAACGCCAACGGGGGCGAGATCGTCACCATCCTGAAGTCTGGAACAAACCGATTCCACGGTTCGGCCTATGACCTGCTGGAGAGCCAGATCTTCGACGCTAACTCCTGGGCCAATGACCATCAGGATCCGGTCATTCCCAAGAACTCCTACACCCAGCAGATATTTGGCGGAACTTTTGGTGGACCTGTCCTGCACAATAAGCTCTTCTTCTTTGCTGACTACGAGGGAGTGCGCCGTCACCGGGGCGGTTTTGCGTCGGACAGCGTTCTCACTCCGCAGATGCTGGCAGGAAACTTTTCAGCTTTTACAGGCCAGCTTGTAGATACGCAGAACCATTTTGCGCCTTATGCAGGTAATCAGGTGCCGGTTGTAAATCCGGTGGCAGTGTTTCTCGCCGCGCACCCCAACATCTACCCTGCCCCCAATGCCGCACCGGGAGACGGGTTGCTGCAAAACAACTTCCAGGGCCCTCAATCAACTTTCGTCTCCAATAATCAGGAAGACTTCAAGGTCGACTTTACTCCTGGCGATAGGAACAAGTTCAACGCCTTCTACTCTCAGGGCAAAGGCAGCGACTTTACGACGGCATTGATCCCGGTGTCTTTCCCAGCCAGAAATAGTTATCCAACCAAGATCGGCGGTGGCAGCTGGGTACACACCTTCTCGCCGTTCATTATCAACGAAGCTCGCGTGGGTTTCACGCGCGTGCGTTGGAACAACGGCGTCCCCACCGACCCGACCGGCCTGTTCGGCTCCACAGGCGACTCCAAAGTAGGCATTCCGTTCGGCACGCAGGCCTATGTGGGCTTCACTGGGCAGAACATCAGCAACAACGCCAGCTACGTCGGCACAAACGCGAACCCCCAGGTCTTCACTGACAACACCTTCAACTACTACGACAATCTGACCTGGCAGCACGGACGTCACTACTTCTCCATCGGCGGGCAGGCGACCCGCTACCAGCAGAACTATCTCAACGCCGGCAACGTCGGATTTCTCGGACAGTTTACCTACAACGGCCAATTCACCTCCCTGCCGGGCGGCGCCGGATACGGTCCGGCAGATTTTGTTCTAGGCCGGATCTCCAACACTCAACTGGCGTCCCCGCTGGGCAACGTGGGCAACCGCCAGTGGCGCGTCGCTGGCTACTTTCAGGACGATTTCAAAGTGACCTCGACGCTCACCGTGAATCTGGGACTGCGTTACGAGTACGATCAACCCTGGTACGAGCAGAATGACAAAACCGCGAACGTTCTTCCGGGGGGAATCGTGGAATACGCGGGACACGTTCCCGCTGGAGCGATCGCGGGATCGATCGTTTGCCCCACCCGCGCCTGCTACAACGCTAACTACAAACAGATCATGCCCCGCCTTGGGTTCGCCTGGAACATAAAACCTCAAACGGTGATTCGCGGCGGCTACGGCACGACCAGTTTCTTCGAAGGTTATTCGTTCAACCAACGCCTGACCTCTAGTCCTCCGTTTTCTCTGGCGATCAACAGCAACGCCACAACCCCGACTGCCACCTCGGGGGGCTCGCCCTTCTCGGTCACAAATGCTTTCAGCCAGCCTCTCGGCATTAACAATTCCCTCTATTCGGTGTGGCCGCAGAACACCCAGCCGGCGTATATCCACCAATACAACCTTACGGTTGAGCAGGCGATCACCAACACGCTATCGCTCTCGGTTGGGTATCACGGCCAGAATGGCTTTCATCTAGCGGACTACCGCAACGGCAACCAACTTACTCTGGCGCAAGCGGTCATTGCCAACCCCACCATCACTGCCGTCAATGCCGCCGGCGGCAATTGCAATACGACGCCGTTTCCCGCTGCTGCCCAACCTCCCTACTATTCACTGGTTGGAGAATGCGGACTCATCCTCGTCACCGAATCCGAAGGCCGGATGAATTACAACGCTGGTCAGGTTACGTTGCGCCAGCGGCCCACACATAATCTGGAATACACTCTCAACTACACTTGGGCAAAATCTTTGACCAACTCATCCGGAAACTATGCCGTGGCCAACACGACGGCGAACGGATCGACGTTCCAAAATGCTTACGACATGCACGCTGACTGGGGTCCTTCCGGAATGGATATCCGCCACAGCATGAATTTCGTGGGGGTCTACCATCTTCCGTTCGGCCACGGACAGGCCTATGGCAGCAATGTCAATCGGGGCGTCGATGCGGCGTTGGGAGGGTGGACGCTGTCTACGTCGGCCCTCATTTATTCCGGATTCCCCATCACGATGTTTGGCCCGGGCGCCAGCAATACCTTCAATACATTCGGTTTCAATCGCCCCAACCAATACCGCCCGCTGATCATCCGTAATCGCTCGCTCGACAACTGGTGGGGAACCGATCCCTCGGCGACGCCCTGCCTTACCCCGGGTGTCGACAATGGAACCTGTGCCTACGGCTCCGCTGGCCCATTTACGTTCGGTAGCGCGCATAACGGCTCAGAACGCGGTCCCGGCTACACCCAGGTCGACGTCTCCTTGTTTAAGGACTTCCATATATGGCGGGAGCAACACGTACTCGGATTCCGCGCGGATTTCTTTAACATCTTTAACATCGCCAGTTACGGGAATCCTGACAGCGGAATAAACGACGGAGTAAAAAACTTCGGCAACATCAGCAATCAGGGTGGTGTGACCCGCTCCAACTCGCGCCAGATACAGCTCAGCTTGCATTACGCTTTCTAGCCCCAATCCTTCCGGAGTCTGACACAACGCCTCCTTGCGGCAGACTCCGGGAGCCTCCGCGGGCCGGTCGCAAACAGTAACCGGGCTCCGCAAACTAGGAAGGGATCATCAGCTCGCAATGCTCGGGTGCGCTTATCTCAGAACGTAAACTACAAATGACCGAACAGGTCCTGATTGAAGTCTGCGTCGACTCGGTCGCATCCGCGGTGGCGGCGCAGCGGGGCGGAGCCGCACGCATCGAGCTATGCAGCGATTTGCTCGAGGGCGGCGTCACTCCCAGCGCGGGATTGATTGAGGGCGTTCGTGCGAACGTCTCGCTTGGCGTGCAGGTGATTATTCGTCCCCGCGCCGGAGATTTCTGTTATGCCGACGAAGAATTCGAGGTCATGAGCCGGGACATTGCGGTCGCCAAGGATCTTGGCGCAGACGGCGTCGTGCTCGGCATTCTAAATGCCGATGCCCGCGTGAATGTCGAGCGGACCCGCCAACTGGTCGACCTGGCACGGCCGCTCAATGTCACGTTCCATCGCGCATTTGACATGTCTGTTGACCTGTTTCGCGCCTTGGAGGACGTCTGCTCCATCGGCGCCGACCGGCTTCTGACGTCAGGCGGAGAGCAAAAGTGCTTGCAAGGCGCGGACACGGTCGCACGACTGGCGAAAGCCGCGCGCGGGCGCATTACCATCATGGCCGGCGGCGGCATCGGTCTCCATGACGCCGCCAGCATTATCGAACGCACCGGGGTCAGCGAAATTCATGTGGGACTGAGCAGCGCAGTCGCCAGCCCGATGCTCCACCGCAACCTGCGGCTGTCGATGGGTAAGGTCCCGGGACGCGAATACGACCGTGCGCAGGTGCTCGAGGAGAGTGTTCGCAAACTGCAGGCCGCCATCTCGCTGGCGAAAACTTAAGCCGCCGTATCCACTCCGTACGGACTTCCTTAAGCGGATCGCTCGGCGGCTTCTTTGACCAGGAAACCCATCTTGGGATGCGTCGGCTCGAAATGAACCGGGATTCCGTACTCCGCAAGCCCTTCGGAGGTCACCGGACCGATCGACGCCACCAGGCAGCGCCCGAGTGAGGCCACCACTCCATCCCGCGCCTTGACTTGTTCCGCCACTTGGATGAGGTGATGCACCTGCACCGCGGACGTGAACAGGACAACATCGACGCGGCCATTTTGCAAGGCCGCAATAGCGCTCTTCAGTGGAGCAAGGTCGTCGGGCAAAGCCCAGTCGTACACGTGAACGGTAAGGGTTTCGGCTCCTCGCTCCTGCAGCCCCTCGATCAGGGAGGGGCTGGGGATGCCGTGTTCCTGCACGGCGACGGTTCGGCCTTTGAGAGACACTTTGTTGGCATCCAACAGTTGCAGGATCTCACGCCAGGTATTCGGCTCGGGCACGGTCCATGTGATGGGAACTCCGAGTTCCTTTAATGCGGATACGGGCTTAGGCCCGCGGGCGAGTACCAAAATCCTGCTCAGAGCCTCGACGAATTGATCCCGTGAACAGAAAGGATCAATGGCCCGTGCGAGTGCTCGTGTGCCAACTCCGGTCAAGAATATGACGAGGTCGATTTTGCCGCCGAGCAGGGCGGTCGCGAAACGGGAAACGTCGGCGCTTCTGTCTGCTGGTACTTCTTTGTTAGCCGGCGCGACCAGCGCCCGGCCGCCGTAGTTCTCGATCAGCTTGGCAATTTCCGGAGCCCTGCGACTCTCGAAGGCAAGCACAGTGCGTCCGGCAAAACCGCCGGCGCTCTTTGCCTTTTCCAGGGGAATATTTCCTTCCATGCCAACGATCCTAGCATTTCAGGAGGCGGCGCATTTTAGGAGGCGGCCGCGACTTCTTCCGCCGCTTCGAGCAGCGCAACCTGGCTGGCTTCAGTCCGGTTCGTGCCAGGTAGCGAACCAGGCGTGAAAGGAGAAATCGAAAGTATCTACGCGAAGGATCGGCGAATCAGTCGTTCACTGCCACGGTTGAAAAAAAAGTCTGCGACGACACCCTCAAGAACAGATTTTCTCATCAGGCATGAATACGTTGCATCGAGCTATCTGGCTGTTTGGATTAACCGAATCGTCCTGCCACGAACCGTGATACTGACAGAAATTCAGGACGAGCTTGTCCGTGCCACCATCCCATGTAGCACCACGATGGATGTCTACGATCGCATGGTCAATGTGAAATGAGTGCGTCCAGTCAGGCCAGGCCCTGCAGGATTTCGGTAGCAGCACGGTACCCGCTGGCAATCGCTCCGTGTACCGTGCCGTTGTGTCCCGAGACGTCGGTGGCTTCGCCGGCAAAGAAAAGGCTGTTTTCCAGGGGTGCGGCCAGAGTTCGCTGGGCCCCGTCAGCCCCGACTTTCCCATAACTATAGGCGCCTCGTGAAAACGGGTCGTTCTGCCAGTCGTGGAAATAGGCGGCCTGGAACTCGTTTTCCAGTTGATGAGTGCTGATCTGGAGTTGTTCGGCAAGCGACTTCAGGCTGCGATCGACGACAAATGAGCGGCTGCGTCCTGACAGCCGCTCGGCGGAACGGAAGGGGGCCCAGCCGGTAATGATCGGCAGCCGCGCGGGCAGACTGGTCCACCACGTCGGAAACCACTCGTCCTGCGAGAACAGAAAGCTCATGTCCGAAAGGGTCTTCGCCGCATGGCCCGCTGGGGAAACGTTGTCCCAGAAGCGATGGCGAAAGCGGAGAACCACTCGGATGACCTTCCCCATCTCAACTAAATTGAGGGCTGCCAGCTTGTGCCGGGGCAGTGCGGGGGCAAACTCAATGGCGCCTGCTTGTCCGGCGGGAGTCTTCAGGACTTCCAGTGGCAAGGTGACGAGCACTCGGGCAGCCGAGAAGACCGAAGAACCGCGGACATCGTGCGCGGTGACCTCAACGTGATCCCGCTCCCACTGGATGCGATCGACCACATTGCCGGTGCGCAAGGCAGCTTCAGCGTCGGCCAGACGTCGCCGGAAAATCTCGACCAGATCTTCATATCCATTCTGCGGGCGAAAAGCTCGTTCTCCGTCGATACGTCCCTCCGCTCGCATCTCTTCGACCAGCCAGTGCACGCCTACCAGGCTGGGGTTGGCGGCATTGAAACCAGTGACGTAAGCCAGTGCCCGTTCCTTTGCTTTCTGATCGAAACCTTTCACCGGATTCGCACAGCAGTGTTGCAAAAATTCGAGGAACGATTCGTCGAGAGCACGGTCGTCCATCTCATCGAGAATTTCGTCGACCTGGTTGAAGAAACTGCAAGGCGCCAGTCGTCCGTCTGTAACACACCAACTGTCCCCGTCGACCTCGTTGACCGTGACATTGGACTGGCGGAAGAGATCCCACAATTCGCGCGGGCGGCCGTGAATGAACTCGGCACCCAACTCGATTGGGGCATCAAAGGCGGGATCGCGCTGGGTGAAAATCCGGCCGCCGATGCGGTCGCGCGCTTCCAAGGTCAGGACCGACAGGCCCGAATGCCCCAGTGAGGCAGCCGCCGCTAGGCCGGCCGCGCCGGCCCCAATCACTATCACATCTGGATCGCGGACCATAGAATCGCGGACCATAGATATGCCCGGGCCTGACGAGCGCGCGTTCGCGGCTCACCTGCGTGTCGCGATCGCAAGCGATGCGGCAGCGACTGGAGTCAACGAAATCAAATGCTATGCGGCCTTCATCTTCGGGACCCTTGCGCCTTTTTTGCGTGCCTCGGAGAGGCCGATTGCGATCGCCTGCTTGCGGCTGGTCACTTTGCCTCCCTTGCCGCCTCGACCTGAGCGAAGGGTACCATGCTTTTTGCGACGCATGGCGCTAGCCACTGTCTTTCCCGCACCCTTGCTGTATTTCCGACCACCGGATTTTTTCCTGGCTGCCATTGGATTTGCCTCCTTTCGATGTTTGATGTCCAGCTCTCTTTGAGATTTTGTCCTCGAGCCAAGGGTCTGATGAATCGATCGATAGAGAAGGTTGCATGTGAGACTTACGGCACGCACGGCATTTCGCGATCGAATTGCAGGCGCCGCAGAAATTAAGTGGGGAAAGTCCGTCCAGCCGCCGTAAACGCGGAACTGGCGAAAGAGAGTGGTCGAGGGCAGATCCTTCCCAAGTCGCAGCCCCGCTTCGGACGATACAGTTACCCGCGCCGCCTGAACGACTCTTGCGGAGCGCACACCGCGTTTCAGAATCTTGTATGGTAACGCCCGTCAACCGATACTCCTCCCAACTGGTCGCGAGACATGCTGACCGACCAGCGCTTGTTGATCTGGTACTCACCTTGGACCATCTCGTTACCCGGTTGCGAAACGTCGGTTGAAAACGTAAAGAGGAAGTTCTTGGTGACCCGCTGCTGCAGAGCAATGCGCGCGGATGGATTCTGATTATTGCCGCCGATAAGCGGATCGACCTGCAGGCTCGAAACCCCTGCGAGTTTTTGCACACCACTGCTGATCCCGCCTCCGATCGCGCTCTGCGCTCCCGACGCCAGCATGGAATCCGTGCTCTGGCCGCTACCTGCCGCAGCTGACCCGGAGGTTGTCTTGCCGAATGCAATCAAGTTGATGATGTCGGCCGTGGCCAGCGGAGGATCGGAAGAGTAAGCGGTAGTCAGCCGGTTTAAAGGTCCGCGCAATGTGATCGTGAGATCGTATTGTTGTACTTTGGCCGTTACCGAAACGTTCAGATTCGGGTTGGTCTGATTCGGATCCTCGAAGGTAATAATGCCGCGCTGCAGTTGATAGCGAACGTTGCGGTAAAAGAGCTCTCCGGCGTTCACATCGGTACGCCCGGTGATCACCGGATTTGCGGCGGTGCCACTCACACGCAAATTCAATCGTCCCTCCACGCTGACCTGTGAACTGGTAGCGCTGAGATTTTCTTTGGATTGCACTCCAATCGCGAGGCTTACAGTATCGGCAAAGCCCGGCTGCGACGGCGTGTTGGCGTTGCCGCCGAATTGATCGCTGAACTTGGCAAGATCAAAGTCGGGTGTGAACGAAAGCGTATCGACCAGCACACGTCCGTTCAATGATGACGCCTGAAGATTTCCTGTGAGCGCGAGATTGCTATCCAGCACGGCTCTCAAACCCTCGGGGTAACGCAAGCGCACCGATTTCCCCTGCACGGCGAGGTTGAATTGCAGGTTTGGGCGATAGACGACAGAGCCCCCAACAGAGAGTTGCCCGCCACCCACTTGTCCGCTCAAGTTCGACACTTGAATTCGGTCGTTGCTTACATCGAGGGTGCCATTGAGTTTATCGACTCCCAGAGGAGCATCCGGCGTAATCAGGGCGATGTTCTGCAGACGGACTTGGCCTTGTACCGACGGAACCTGCGGAGTTCCAGAGGCGCGAACGTCAAGGGCAACTGTACCCGAGCTTTGCAGATCTGGTGAAAATATGCTAAGGATGTGGACGTCGACCGATCCTTGTGCGGAAAGAGTTGCCGCCGAAGAGCCGGCGAATGGAATGCTGCCTTGCACCTGAAGAGAGGTTCCCGTGCCACGAATCTCCGCCGGTTGGATTGTCAGAGTGGAGCCCACATAGTCGGCTCGAATGGGTCCGGCGGCGCCGATCTGAAGCTGCTGATAACTGGCGTTGAGGGTAGGGACAGTAACATGGGCCTCAAGGCGCGTCTTGTCTTTCAATGGTCCTTTAATCGTGGCGTGCAATTCTGTCTGTCCCTTAAAGCCCTCGGGAACACTGTTCGACACGCTCGCGAACAAGACGTCGAGTGGAATCGTTCCAGTATCGATGGATGCGTCGGTGGCGTAGTCGCCGACGAGGTCGACTTGTCCGCGGGCGCGCACCGAGGTCTGCGCCACCTGCGATTCGAGAGTCAGATTCGCTCGTTTGTTCGCAACATCGACCTCAGCTTTCAGGCCAGCGATCGACTTGTCCCGCATTTCAAGTTTGGGCACCTCGAGAACAACAATGAACTGTGGATCGTCGAGCGTCCCTTCGCCGCTGGCCTTGGCGGACAGTATTCCATTCACAGCGACATTCTTTGCCTGCAGAGCATGCACCTTCTGCAGGACCAAGGACGGCGCCTCGAACTGGACTTTGTATGCCTTGTTTTTAGGGGTGTACGTCAGCGTGGAATTTGCAGATCCCGCAGGCATCGCGACGTTCACGGTCGAGACAATCGACCCGTTGGCGGCGCGGACGTTGAGGGACAGAGTTTGGATAGGTTCGTCGTAGGCTCGCGCGTTCGCGACGGTGAATGATCCCGACCCGGAGGGATCGAGCTGTGATCCATCCACCGACAGGTTGGCCGACAAGTCTCCGCTGACTGGATAGTGGAGGTTGGCCAGATGTTGGAGATCAGTAACTGACATCTTTTCCATCACGAGATTGGCGTGGATTGAATCACTGGGAAGATAAGACCAGTTGCGTAATGCCACGGTGCCATCGAACCAAGCGCGACCGCGCATCGCATTCACCAGGACACCCTTCGACACGCGGAGTTGCGATGGATTCGCGTCGAGCGAAAGTTCCGCGCCCCTCCACTCACTGCCCTGCACTTGAAGATTCTGCGCGCTGAGTTGCCCCGCGACCTGGGGCTTCTCTATGGTTCCATAAACGGTAGCACTCAGCGTGGCGGTGCCTGAGACCAAGGGCGGAGTCGACTCGTTCGAACTGAAGGCAGCAGCGAGTGCCGCCAGTTGTTGCAGATCGTCCGCTCGGCCGTGAATCTGCAAACTCGAGCGCCTGCCGACTTGCCCGTCGACAGTAAGTGTCGTGGAGGGAATTCGGAGGCTCGTCTCCCGAACCGTGAGCACGTTACTTGCGCCGTCATAAATGACGTGAACTGAACCATTCACTGGAATGTTCGCGTTGGAAGCTCGGTCGGTGCTTTTCGCGTCCGCCCTGACTGTCAAGTCGGAGCGAGCACGAAGGTTGCTGAAGCTGCCAGTCCAGGACAGATCGCTGGTTCCATCGACGTTTCCCGACACGACGATAGCTTGTAGAGTGGCTTGTCGGCGCATGGCATGTTGTACCGCCTGGAGCGAAATGCTACGCATCGTCGTGCGCACGCAGGACGACGGTGTCGTGTCCAGATTTTTCATGTCGACGTCGGCGTTGATTCCCCCGCCCAGCGCCTCGGCTTCGACTCCGCGAGCTAGCAACGAACCGTCAACGAGCTCGTAGTTCCCGTTCAACCTTCGGATTTCGGCATTACTCCCCGCTGAAGCAACCAACAGACCATCGCTTCCCACCTGGCCGCTGATTGCAAGGCTTCGTAAGAAAGACCGGCCAGCTGCGTTTTCGTAGTGCATCTTGCCGCTCAGAGAAATGTCACCGGCAGCCTTTGCGCTTGCTGACATCGCGGCAAAGTCCTGCGTGTGGATGCGGATGTCATAGTCTCCTGCGGCGACTGGATTGGAGTAGTTCGTAACGCCGGCACGCAAAATCGCTGTCGACGAAGCGACCTTCAGGACCGCCGATTCGAGAGAAAAAAGAGACGGGGTTAGGCTGAACTTCGCGCTGAAACTGTGCGGCATCGGCGCGTACTGCAGATAATGCAAGACTCCTTTCTCATAGGAAATGGTGCCGCGGTAACGAGTCGCGACCGGATCGAAGCGGAGGTCGGTTCGCAGATCATAAAGATCGGCATCTACGGGAGTCTTCTTATCGTTGTAGTCGACCTCTCCGTTCTGGAGCCCGAGGTGGCCAATGGCGAGGTCGAACATATTCGTGCGGCTGCTGGATTGGCTTGGCGGAGATTGCGGGATGTTGTTTTTGCCTTGGCGATCAACCTGGAGATGTACGACTGGATGACGAATCACAATTTCATTCAGATTAATTTGCCGCCGAAACACGGACTTGATTTTCAATCCGACTGTCAGTTCGTCCACTTGGATCAGAGGTGGAGTTCCCGCGGGTTCCGATCCGTGCACGACAATCCCATAGAGATGCGCTGTGAGCTTTGAGAGGCTGAAGTCGAGCCTGCTGATTTGAGTTCGGCCGCCGGTAGCCTGGTCCGCTTGCTCAGAGATTTTGCGAAGCGCGAACTGCTGAAATCCGCTACTCCGGAGATAGAGATACCCACCCGCCACGACAATTATCACAAGAAGGATGAGCCCTAAGAAAATCCAACCGATGGTTCGTTTCCACTGCATGAATGCTCCTAGAAAGCCTGGCCCAGTGTGATGTAATACTGCGTCGACTTAATGCCCGGTATCGGGTTCACGTTCTTGCCGAAATCGATTCGAACCGGACCGATGGGCGTTGCATATCGCAAACCAATTCCGATCGTATTCGTGTAGTTGTCGGCAAAGTTGCGCAGATTGATCGCGCTGTATACGTTTCCGCCATCGTAGAAAACAACGCCTCCCAGCGCCTTCATGATTCCCAGCGGGAATCGCACTTCCGAATTCAGGATGAACAACTCCCGCCCGCCGACTGGAACAGTCACGTTGACACAGGAACTCTGTCCTTGCAATACATTGCAAAACGGAACCAGGCGTTGCGGGCCTGCCTGGTCGATGGGGAACCCTCGCAGCGACGTGCCTCCACCGGAGAAGAACAGTTGGCTGGTTGGCACGAAGCTGCCGGCGAACGATTTTGCGAATCCCAACCGGATGCTGTTGGCGAACACGACCGAGTGAATCGGTTTGTAGTATGCGTACTGGCCAAACAGTTTCGCGAAGTTTGCGCTGGAGCCCAAGGCGGTCGGCGTAACTCCAAAGTTGAGAGTTCCAAATACCCCGCGATGGGCGTCGAGGGGCTTGTCTCGCGTGTCGCGAAGTAGCGCAGCAGAGAAAGTAGACAAGCGCACGTTGCGGTCCTGCGCCAGGACGAGGTCGGGAACCAGCAGGTGCGATAGCAGCGTCTTATTAAAGTCGTAGCGAATCTGCAGGCGAGTATTGTATTTGCGGCTGATGAGACGCTCGACCTGAAAAGAAAGGTCACCGAGGCCGGCGGCAAACAAGGGGTTCTCAGTCGTGCGCTCAATCGAAAAACTAGTTAAAGAACTCCATTGCGACCCGATGAAGTGAGGCTGAGCATAGCTGGTCAGGAACCGCTGGTCGAGGCGGGACAGCAGGATCGCAGCACTGGCGGTTTCGCCGAGTCCACGCATGTTACGGCGGTTGAACTCGATCGAGCCCCGTGGACTGGCAAAGGTCGATTGACTCGGCGCGATTTGATTGCCGCCCAATTGCACCGGCGGCAAGCCCGGGACCGCCACGGAACCAGATGGGATGTTGCCGCCGCGATGAGAAACTTCAAAACCGAATCCGTAAGTAATCTCGTTGCGCTTGGTTTCGTGGACCTTGACGAGCGCGGTTTCCTCGGTCTGATCGGCAATTGGCTTTCTCGGACCGACGCTCGACCAGTCGAAAATGTTCAAGTCGTAAAGGCGGCTCTCGGCCTCGAGCAATTGCCCGCGCTTCATGGGAGATTCGCCGGGAAGCTGCGCGGTCTTTCGAAGAAGCTTCATCTGGGTTCGGTCCTGCCCCATATAAATCACTTCACCGAGGCGAACCAGTTGATGCTCGTTTACGGCGTAAAGAACGTTCACCCGGTGGGGATCATCCGCGCTGCGCTGGACGCTCGCCTTTACTTCCACGTTGAGATACCCGCGATTCAGATAATTGGCCGAAATGCGGTTGCGATCTTCCGCCAGCCGCCGCGGAGACATGGGTTTACCGGGCTGTAGCTGGAAGCCGACCGGAGCCGTAAGTTGATTCTCGGGAACATTGTGGTTGCCCGTTACCTCGACGTTGTTAACCAGAGTCTGAGGACCTTCTTCGATGTTGAGCGCAACCTCGACCTTGGGCTCGTGGTCGATAGTCTGCGATGTAATCTTGACGTCTTCAAAACCGCGATCGTGATACAGAGCTTCCAGGTTGGCGACACTTTGCTTCAGTAGCCTTTGACTGACACTACCATGGGACCAGAAGTGGGCCTTCTTCACCACGATCTGGGCCAGCAAGTCTTTGTCGGCAATCTCGCGATTTCCTCGGAAGAGGATGCCATCGACTTTGTGCTTCTTGCCTTTGTCGATCTCATAGACCAGCAGTATCTGGTCGGGCTGCCGCTGAAAGTTTATTTTTACCTGTACGTCGAAGTAGCCCTTCTTCTGAAAGTAATCGATCAGGTTTCGCTGGCCTTCCTCGACGAGATCGCGATCGATCGCTCCTTCGGAGTAGATAGGAATCAACTTCTTCATCTGACGGCTGGCCATGAGCGGCAGCAGCGTGAGGCGTGCTCCGGTTGTGCGCACATCAACGACCGGACCGAGTTCCACCTTGAATGAAACCGCGACGCGATTGCTATCCGAGTGATATTGCGGCGGAAGTTCCTGTACTTTGCTGGCCAGCCGGCGTTGCGACGAGAGCGTTCGCCGGATCTGCGCCGTGGCGGCAGTGATCCGGTCTGGTGAATACGGCTTGCCACGCTGCAGCAGCCCGCCCGTAAAGCGCGCACGCAGCGACCGAACGGAATGCAGCAGACGTGCGTCCTCGCGGGATTCGAGGCCTTCAAAGGTTACCGAGCCAATGCGTGCTTGCTTGCCCAGATCCACGGAGAACGTAACATTGACGAGTTCATGGGCGTCGTCAATTTCCGATGTGGTCTGCACGCTCGCTTGAAAGTACCCGTTGCGCTGCAAGAACTCCTGTAAGGACTGTTCGGCAACCGGGAGTCGCTCCTTGTCGAAGGGATCCTGGTCGGGTAGGTCGACGATCTGTAACAGCCGCGTGTAGGAGAAGGTCTTGGTCAACCCTCGAAAGTTCACCATGCCCACGTAAAAGGCGGGCTCAAGCAGAAAGTTCAGCCGTAGACCGGTAGGAGCAGGCACCACATTCACGCCTACGTTCGGGAACTGCCCCGTCTGCCGCAGAGCCGAGATGCTGGCTTCGACATCAGCCTGAGAGTACGGCTGTCCCGCCTTCTGTTTCACGAGTGGCCGAACAGGTTCGACGTCGCGATGAGGATTCCCTATGAGATCAATGGCGGCAACGTTCTGACCATCGTAAATGGGTCGCGGCTCTTCGACAGTGAGCTGAGCCCAACTTGCGGAAACGAACAGAAGAAAAAAGAGTCCTGACAATCGCATAAAAACCGTAGATCAGTCTTGCCTCCGGCTGTGACGAGTCGCCGGGCGATGTGTGATGCCCAAGATCGCGTGGAAGTTGTCGTTCGCGAATGGGTCGGGGACGCCGATGGGAAATCCGGTCGTTCCGGACATGACTTCCAGCGATTTCAGGCTTGACGTTGATCTCCCTTGACGTCTGCCCCGGGCCTGGCGCCGAACCCATCGGTTCATTCTGCTTCCAAGTTTTCTAAAGCAACAGTAGGGGAGCACGGAACCTCAATGCGTGTTTGCGCCAACTGTCTCTTGACGACGTGTTCAACGGCCCTCCACGCGCCACACGAACTCGGCGATGCGCGCTGCGAGTTGGGACCGCAAGCCGAGTGCCAGGTTATGTCCCATTCCCTCGATCAGGACGAGTTCTGCGCGGGGAATGGCTTCAGCCGTCGCTCGCCCTCCACTGACGTCACACATGCGGTCGGCGACGCCGTGGATCACGAGGGTGGGGAGATCGAGATGTCGCAGGCGTTCGGTCCGATCGCCGCAGGCCCCCCACGCCAGCCTCTGACGGGCGACGCCGATCGGATCGTAGGAGCGGTCGTAGGCGCGGCCTGCTCGCGCAACGACTTCATTCTCGTCGTTCGGATATCTGGGAGAGGCGACGGCGCGGAAAGCCTGGAGCATCTTCTGAATGACTTCGTTTCGGGTGACTGCAGGTGGACCGCCGAACACATCGCGGAGCACCTCGGGCGACGGCTGCCCGACTGACAAGTTGCCCGTTGTCGACATCATCGAGGTTAGAGAGCCGACGCGATCCGCATGCTCGATTGCCATCGTCTGCGCGATCGCGCCTCCCATGGATGCGCCGACGACGTGTGCCTTCTCCAAGCCGAGTGCATCCAGCAAACCCACAGCGTCGGCTGCCATATCCGACAGCGTGTACGACACCGACGACAGGTCCCTGAGCGCTGCGGGCAGGTCCGCCGGCGGCGAATCAGTCAGGTGTGTGGAAAGCCCGACGTCGCGATTGTCGAAGCGGATGACTTGCAGGCCACCGTCGACGAGCGCATGGCAGAATGCGTCCGGCCAATGAATGGATTGCGCGCCGATCCCCATGATCAGCAGCACTACTGGCACATCGGGATTCCCGAGGCGCTGGTAGGCAATATCGATCCCGGCTGGCCCGACCTTCGTCGCCTTCTCGTCTACGATGGAAGCATCGAACTCGTTCAATAGCTCTGACATGCCGATCCCCACTTTTTCGCTGCCAACCGGTTTTAAGTGTAATAGAGAATGTTTCACCACTTGAAAAGACGGATAGTAGCGGAAAGGACGTGCAAACTTTTCCTTGGCATAGGCTGTAATAATCCGCCTTGGCTCGCGTCTTCAACTATGGAAGAGAATCACGTGGGCATACCCTACGGAACTGCGGGATAACAAGATGGAAATGCCGGGTAAAGTGGGCTCGATGAAACAGAACGTTGCCCGCGCTGTGGCATCGATCTGTTTCCTTATCTTTTGCACGGCATTCTCGATTGACTGCCAGCAGTCGCCACCCTCCGCACCAGCACCCACGTTTCGAGTGCAATCTTCTCTGGTGTTGGTCGATGTCATCAGCCTGGACCTCAAAAGCGGGCTGCCCGTCCGAGGCTTCACGAAGGAAGACTTTCGCGTGTTTGATACCCGGCACGAAGTGCGGATTGTCACATTTGATGCCGGGGCCGACACGCGACCCATCGCTCTCTGGCTTGTAGTGATCTGCAACGAAGGTGGAATCGCGGGAGCCTCAGCAGAATTTGTGGGAAAGGAATCGGTGTTTCGGTCCGCACTTGATCATCTGGAGAAACACGATAGGGTGGGAGTTGCCCATTGGTGTGACAACGGTGAGACCCAGCTCGATTTGCTGCCGACCGAAGACCGCGACAGTCCCCTCCGCGTCTTGGCCGAATCGCTCAAACCCATTCCATTCCAAGGCGGTACCGAAGCCAGCGATGAGGTTGGAGAGGTAACTTTCCGCAAGATGATTCAGCTCATCATCCGCGACGCGTACCGGAGAAATCCGAAGCCGCTACCCGTGATTGTGTTTCTGCATGGCGATCACACGGGACAACCGCGTCATGAACTGGATCAACTCGTCGATGATTTTCTGGAAACCTCCGGTATCGTGTTCGGCATAAGAGACGATCGATCTGCGGTGCTGCACTTTCTCATTGGTGAGCAGGCCAAAATCATGCACTACATGGCGAAACACACTGGCGGCCAGTACTTTTCTGCTCCTCCCTCGGGGTACGCCGCCGCACTGGAAGCGGTTCTGATGCAATTGCACTTTCGCTACGAACTCGGTTTTGTTCCTCCCGCGATCGATGGCAAACGTCACGAACTAAGAGTCGAGCTGACGAAAAAAGCAAAAGAGCAACACAAACAGGTTCGCTTAAGGTATCGCCCGGAGTACATTCCCGTCCCCAAAGAACCAGAGTGGGCGCACTGATTGTTCTTCATTTCCCAAGGCGGGCACCGTGTGGCGAGAACGGGGTCTGAAGGTCGTGTTGATGCTGGTGGGGTTGCTCTTTTCGGCTGCCATTTACCCGGCCATCGGTGGTCTATCAGATCCGGCGCATTCGGACACGGGCGACACGACGATGATGGGACTCTATTTCGCGCTCGGTATTTTTCCTGCTCATGGCGGCGCGCAATCCATCGGCGCATCGCAGCCTGATCACCTTCGCAGCTTGGTCGAGCCTCGCTCACGCCGGGTGATGTCCATTCTGGGGTTTGAAATTGCGACCGAACGTGCAGGATTTCTGGTCGGGGTCGGCTGTGCTTGTTGTCATCGGCGTAGCCCTGATAGTGTTGGTTCCGGCAAAGGAGCCCGTCGAACGCCTTCTAGCACCAATTGCATAAGAGACTGACCTAAACTGTTGAAATCAGGCCTTCGCTCAAAACCCCTCGCCGGTGGATGTGGTCCGCCTTAAATTGCGATTCCCGCCGAGCCGTAAATCTGCGCGATGTAGCGCATGTCGCGCAGACCTTCTTCGCCCGGCGATTGCGGCTCCAGCTCATTTTGGACACCGTGGGAGAAGTGGTCGGCTTCGGCCTGGAAGTGCGAAGGGTCGCGCGCTGGGTTGAGTTCGTCAAGTTTCCCGCTTGCACAATCAGCGCGCAGCCGCAATCCTTCGTAGGCGAAGGCCGAGTCGACTTCGAGCCAGCCTTTCGATCCATGGACGCGATAGAAGCCTTCCATGTTGGCACCGTAAGTAGTGTTGCAACTGGCTACAATGCCGGACGGGAACTTCATTGTCCAGGAGACATTCTCCTCCACTTCCTTGAAGCGGCCGTCCTGATCGATGACTGAGGCATGGGCCGCGATGTGTTCCGGCTCCTCGCCGGTCAAGTAGCGGCAGGCGTTCAGTGAGTAAATGCCCACATCGAGGAGCGGCCCACCGCCGGCGAGTTTCTTGCTGAGCCGCCATTCGCCGGGGGCAATGCTAAAGCCGAAGGTGCTCTCAATGGCTTGCACCTGGCCCAGCGCGCCTTGGCGGATGAGTTGGATCGCTTTCAGGTTAGTGGGCTCGTAGTGGCAGCGATAGGCGATCATCAGCTTGACGCGGGCCGCCTTGCAGGCCGCGATCATCGCCTCTGCATCGGCCACGCTGGTCGACATCGGCTTCTCGCAAAGCACGTGTTTGCCGGCTTTAGCTGCGCGGATCGTGTACTCGGCGTGCATCGAGTTCGGCAGCGCTACATAGACCGCGTCGATGGCCGGGTTATGCGCGATTTCATCGAAGTTCTCGTAGTTGTAGATGGAGCCTGGCGGAACGCCGTACTCGGCCGCAATCCGCTCCGCCTTGTCGCGATGGCCGCTCACGAGCCCGGTGATCTGGGAGTTGGCGGTGCTGCGCACGGCGGGCATGAAGTGACCGGCGATGCGTCCGAGGCCGATGACGCAGTAGCCGGTCTTCCGAGGGGCCGAGGTCCCGGCATCCACCTTCTGGACGAACCGGGCTGCCAGCGCGAGTGTGCTCAGCTTGGCGAAGTCTCTACGTGTAAGATTCATGGCGACCTTCTGCATCTCCGGCTACCTATGTGCCTGCCTGCTTTACGCGTTTCCGTTCCCGCGCAAGAAACAGCTCAATGATAGTCTGCCGAGTTAGGAGGCTCGACAACGTTTTGACATTTGCATCCCTGGCTTTCTGTAAGCTACCTGTGAAGAGCTGCCACTTCGAAATCCTCCTGGAGGATGGCGATGAAATCTCTCCTACCCATCTCGTTCTTGATCGCTGCCACACTCATTTTATCGGGCGGCGCTGCGCCCAAAAATGCCTATCGAATTCCACTTCCGGAAGGTGTTCAAACCATCGACGTAACGGCAAAGAAATACGAGTTTGCCCCTTCGAGCATTCGAGTCAGGCAAGGCACAAGGGTTCAACTCAGGATCCGCGCAATCGACCACGCCCATGGATTCAAGATCAGCGAAATGCCCGACGGTGTCGACACGAAAGGAAATCCCGGTCTGGTGTTCACGTCGGCGCAAGACTGCACGAAAATCGAGGAAGGAAAGTCGGAGACGGTGGAATTTATGGCGCAAACGTCCGGTAGATATCCTTTCCGCTGCTGCGTGCATTGCGGTTGGCATCATCGAGGGATGAAGGGCGAGCTCATCGTCGAACCGTGATCGGCATTTCGCATTACGACAGGGTCGTGCTCGAAAACTACTTGACCCCGCCGACATTGTCAGAGAGGCGATGCTTCGCCACTTGAGACGACTGCCTCGCCGAGCGTTATGTGCCTGACTCGACCCTTGGATGGCGGCCCACACCAGCGAGGAGGAGAGAGAGATATTGTTCGAGATTCTTGAGATGCGCCATCGCGCTTTGCTTCGGGAAATCCGGCACACCGATAGTCGCGACTTTAAGGCTTCCCTGCTGAAGAGAGAGAGGGTTCTGGAGTCGATGTTGAGCCGGTTCGTGGCGCACACCTAGCCGCCTTAGACTTAGAAGGTTTGCCGCGCGCAACAGAGAATATTTGTCGAACCGCGGGGAAAGCTCGCGATCGGCCGACTGTAACATCAAGAAAACAAGGATTTTACAAAGCCAGGAAGAGAAATTCGTGGGGAATATCTGCTACGGATCGCGCCCAACCGCTTCGCTGAGTTCCCGCTCCCGGAACTTCTGTACTTCCTCCGCCATCGCGTACTTCAGCTCCTCGATCCCTTTGCCCGTAACCGCGGAAATCTCATACAACTTCAATTTCGTCTTCTTACAGTAGCGTTTCAACGCCGCCACTTTGTCCTTGTTCGAGACGTCAATCTTCGATGCGACCATGATCATCGGCTTCTCTTCCAGATGCGCCCCGAAACTGCCGAGCTCGCCAAGAATTACTTCGACATCATTGGTCACGTCCGGCCGGCCGCTCGAGTCCGAAACATCCACCAGGTGCGCCAGCAAGCGCGTGCGTTCGATATGCCGCAGAAACTGTGTTCCCAGCCCGGCCCCGGTATGGGCTCCTTCGATCAAGCCGGGGATATCCGCCACCACGAAGCTGATTTCATTTTTCGCATCGCCGACTGCGACTACGCCCAGGTTCGGCTCGAGGGTTGTAAATGGATAGTCGGCGATTTTTGGACGCGCCGCGGAGAGGCGCGAAATCAGAGTGGACTTCCCCACATTGGGATATCCGACCAGCCCAACATCGGCGAGCAACTTGAGCTCCAGCCGGTACAGACGTTCTTCCCCGGGCCTGCCCGCTTCGTGTTCGCGCGGAGCCTGGTGCACCGACGTGGCAAAGCGCGCATTCCCACGCCCGCCGCGGCCTCCGCGGGCGACCACAATCTGCTGATCGGCCTGAGAAAAGTCGAAAACCTTCTCTCCGGTTTCGTCGTCGTAAACGATCGTCCCCACCGGAACCTTCAGCACAACATTCCCACCCTCGCGTCCGGTCTTGTTGGAGCCCTCGCCGTGCCGCCCACGTTCCGCCTTGTATTCGGGATTGAACCGGAAGTGCACCAACGTGTTGTGGCGCTCGCTCGACTCCATGATGACATCGCCGCCGTTGCCGCCGTCCCCGCCCGAGGGACCGCCTCGCGGAACGAACTTCTCCCGCCGGAACGCCATGCAGCCGTTGCCCCCGTCCCCGGCCTTGACTCGAATTTTGGCCTCATCAATGAACATCGGAGTGAATCTCAATCAAAAAGCCTCGTCCCGAAGACGAGGCTGCGTGACGCGGCACAGGTGTGGCGCGGGCACTCTTGCCCGCGAAGGCCCGCGCCCTTGGACAAACTTCAGGGCAAGCCGGGTGCCGGGTGCCCCATTTCTCACGCGCTCTTTTGCGCGAGACGTGGGGACTTTGCTCATTTCGCTTCGACCGGCTCGACCATCACGAACTTGCCCATCGAACCCTTGTTCAGAAACTTGATGCGGCCCGTGATCTTGGCAAAGAGCGTGTCGTCTTTGCCACGACCCACGTTCAGCCCTGGTTTTACGCGGGTCCCGCGCTGCCTGACAATGATGGTGCCGCCGGGCACGACCTGCCCGCCGAAAGCCTTAAACCCCAGCCGCTGCGAATTGGAATCGCGGCCGTTGCGTGAAGTGCCTTGCCCTTTTTTATGTGCCATAAGATGTCCTCAGAAAGTACCGCCGGCGTCCCGCCGGTAGCGGGGCATCTTGCCCTCGCAAGTCACAAGTTATTTCTTCTTCGCGGCCTTCTTCGCCGCCTTCTTTGGCGCGGCCGCCTTCTTTCTAGCCGAACCCTTCGCCGCTTTCGCTTCCGCCGCGGGAATCTCCGCCTCTTTCACCTTCTTTGGCTTCGCTTCCTTCTTCGGCAACTCAGGAGCCTTGAAGCTATGCCCCCCGGCAGCAATCTCAGTAATGCGTACGGCAGTAAATGCCTGCCGGTGCCCGCGCAGCTTCTTGTATTGTTTCTTGCGCTTGTAATGGAAGACCAGGATTTTCGCGCCGCGGCCCTCTTCGATCACTTCGCCGACAACCCGCGCGTCTGCCTGCTTCGCCACTTGGCCGGCTTCACTCGAAACCGCCAGCACCGGGAACTCCACCTGACCGTCCGTGCCGGTACCCAGTTTCTCCACTCGAATCACATCTCCGGGCGCCACCCGGTACTGCTTGCCACCGGCGCGGATAACCGCGTACATAATGTCTGCCTCCGTCAAATGTCGTGAAATACAGCCCGCAAAAAGGACCCAGGGCGCACACGGGCGCAACCAAGGGTTTGCTGATTTCCTGTGCTTGCTGTGTTTTCCGCCACGGCGCTTCGGCAGCCAGGGCAGGCGTCCCCAGAACGGGTCGGCGAGTACAGGCAAACTCAGCCATTTTATCGTGCGCTGTGGAAATCGGTCAAACAAAATGCCTTCCGGAGCGCGTGCACATTGGAGTTATTCGTCCCGTTGTGCGAAAATGCCGCCGGATTCCTCGGAGGAAACCCATGCTGAAGCGCCTTTTCACCGTCTCGCTATGTCTGCTCACCCTGACCCTGTCCGGACAAACAAAGAAGTCGCCCATGAAGAAGGCGGCCGGCCCTGAGCCCGACAAAGCCTACCTACAGAAGATCTGGGACGGCTGGAGCACCCTGGATCCTGCCAATGTAGCGAAGTATTACGCCACCGGCCCGCACACCTTCTTCGACATCGCTCCCCTGCGGTATAACAGTTGGGACGAATACGAGAAGACCGCTAAGGGCGTCCTGGCCGGCTATAAGAACGCGAGGTTTACCGTCAACGACGACGACGCGATTCATTCGAACGGCAATCTGGTTTGGGCCACCGCTACTGTGGCGGAACAAATGACTACCCAGGCGGGCAAGGTCGAGATGGGCAACTTCCGCTGGACGGTGATCTTTGAAAACGAAGACGGCAAATGGTTGATCGTCCACGAACACGTCTCTGCGCCGATCCAATAAGAGCTTTGGCCACGGATCTGCACGGATTTTCACTGATCAATACGAAATGTCAAGAATTGATCCCTGAATATCCCGGAGATCCGTGACCGATTTAGACTTTTCAGTACGACTTCCAGAAGAAATACACCGTCATTCCTGCGCCCACCACTACCACCAGCGTCCGAATCCACACCTGCGGCAGCTTTTGTGCATAATGCGCGCCCAAATAGCCGCCCAGAATTCCTCCAACGATCATCACGACACCGTGTTTCCAGTACACGGCACGCGCCACGATGAACGCCACCACTGCCACACCATTGATCACAAATCCCATCACGCTCTTCAGCGCGTTCATGGCATGAATATCGGTCATGCCCAGCGCGGCCAGCATGGCTAGCATCACGATGCCCATGCCCCCGCCGAAGTAACCTCCATAGACGGCAACCACCAACTGAAACAGCGTCGCGCCGGTCAGCGCCGCAGCCGAAGCCTCATGCCCGATCGCCGACTTTCGACCGCGGGCCAGCTTCTTGCCAAAGGCAAAAAGCAAAGTTGCACCCAGAGTCAGCCAGGGCAAAACGCGCATAAAGGTATGGGCAGGAGTTTTCAGCAGCAGTACAGCCCCGGCGAGCCCACCCATCAAACTCACGGCCAGCAGCGGAACCATCACGCGCCGCGGCATGTCCAAGCGCCTGCGATACGCGCCTCCGCTCGCCGCCGCCGCCGTCCAGAGTGCAATCGTATTCGTGGCGTTCGCTGGAATCGGAGGCACGCCCGTGAACAGTAGCGCCGGGAAGGCAATGAAGCTGCCGCCTCCGGCCACGGCATTCAGCGCGCCTCCCAGCGCGCCCGCGAAGAAAAGGAAGATGACGGATTGCAGGGTCAAGCAGTTTAGGTGTACCAGAAACCGCCGAGCCCCGCCACCTTCCAAACCTTTTTGGCGAAGCTGCGTCAGAGACTCAGAGGAAAATCATGACCAGGCTCTGGAACGTACTCCTGCTGTTGCCTTTTGCCGTTTTGATCAGCCTCGCACTGCCGTCCAGTCAAGCTGCGTCGCCCAATCCCTGCACCGCTGCCGAGCAGAAACAACTCGACTTCTGGGTGGGCGAGTGGGAACTGACCTGGCCCGGCGCCACCGTAGGTGAGATCGATCACGGCAGCAACAGCATTAAGCGCATCCTCGACGGCTGCGTCGTGCAGGAGAATTTTTCCGGTCAAGACGCGATGCATTTGCGCGGAACCAGCCTGTCCCTTTTTGACACGAGCATCGGCCGCTGGAAACAGACGTGGGTCGACAACGAAGGCGGATATCTTGACTTCGTCGGCGAGTTTAAAGATGGACAGATGATCCTCCGGCGTGAAGCCATTCGGACCGACGGCACGAAATTCATCCAGCGCATGGTCTGGAAAAACATTACGGCCAACGAACTGGACTGGAGCTGGGAAGCTTCCCGCGACGGGGGCAAGACATGGCAGGTCAACTGGCCAATTCACTACAAGCGCAAGAACTGATCAGGCGTGAGTCCATTAACCCATTACTTGCGTAACAAAATGTAATCTCCAGCCGCTCGCCGAAACATAGCGCCTGCCTCGGGGTTCATAACACGGAGATCGTGGGGAACTCGTTATGCATCATCGAATCGTGGTTCTAATTTCCATCGCATTGCTCTCTAGTGTTGCCTGGGGACAGACACCGGGGGCCATGCCAGCCAACGCTTCGCGCAGCCAACAAAGCATGCCCAGCATGGACATGACCGGTCATGATGTGTCGAACAAGGGAGCGGACAAAGATGGTGACGCTGCCAGTCACGTCATGCGCTCCATGGAAGGCCACATGGACACGGGCCCGCACATGAAGATGACCGCGCTGCGCCAGCCCAAGCCAGGTGATGCCGCCCGCGCTCAGCAGGTCGCGGCCGAAGCGCGCAAGGCGTCAGAGAAGTACACCGATTACCATGCCGCGCTCGCCGACGGTTTCAAGATTTTCCATCCCGAAGTTCCACAGAAGATGTATCACTTCACAAACTACGGGTACGCGATGGAGGCGGCATTCCGCTTCAATCCTGAGCATCCTACGTCGTTGCTCTACGAAAAGCACGGCGATGGCTACAAACTCGTCGGCGTGATGTACACCGCACCCAAGCGCTTCACCGAAGACCAACTCGACCAGCGCATCCCTCTCAGCGTTGCGCAGTGGCACGAGCACGTGAATTTCTGCACGCCTCCCGCTGACCGCAGAAGCGAAATACTGCAGCCGCACCCGCAGTTTGGACTAAGGGGATCGATCACCACGCAGCAAGCCTGCGACGCCGCGGGAGGCACGTTCCACCCCGTGATCTTCAATTGGATGGTGCATGTCTACCTGTTCGAGAAAGATCCGCCGAGCATCTGGTCGGTCGAACGTCAGCACGGCGACGCCGACTAGTCATTTCGCATAGGACTGTTAGAGGGAACCGCTGGAGGAACTCCTGTCCGCCAGTTCCAGCGCCAAGGCTGCGAACAGTTGACCGGCCGCGAACGTTTTGTTGCACCCTCACACAAACACAACGCGTTTGTCCTTTTTCTGAGCGAACTTGGAGAAGTTTTCTTGCTACCGTTGAGTTCCTCTACACGTCCAAGAAAGTGACAGGGCGCTTAGAAGTGACGGAACTTCCAGCGCAGCGACTGCGTACTCTAGTGGGTGGTAGGAGTGGCCAAGCGGACTCGTTGGCCACGGCAGAATAGAAATCTTAGCGGGGACTGGGGATCTTCTTACTTTCGGTTTGGCGGCCCAGGTGAGAAAACCCCCATCGCGGCAGCGCAGGCTTGTGGCTTGCGTGCTTTACCCCGGCGGCAGCATTGTAGGCGATTGGTGGGGAAACACAAAGTGCTTTTTCGCTCTGGTCGCAAAACCCAAGCCGCCCCAAACGATTCCCGACATCGGGAAATAAAGGAGCAAACCATGAAGTTCGCGACAGTCACGAAGAGCCTGGTGATGGGGTTGGCACTCCTGCTTGCCTCCAGCGCGTTTGCGGCCACAAAGGGTGAGCTGCAGTTGCAAAGCACCGCCACCGTCAACGGCACCCAGCTGAAGCCGGGGGACTACAAGTTGCAATGGGACGGAACCGGTCCTACGGTGGAGGTCAGCATTATGAAGGGTAAAAACGTGCTCGCCAAAGTACCGGCGAAGCTCGTCGATCTGCCCTTTCCAGCCCAGAACAATGCCGCAGTGGTCAAGAACAATGACGACGGCACGAGTTCGCTGGCCGGCGTTCGTTTCGAAGGCAAGAAATTCGCGTTGGATCTGAGCGAGTCGAGTGACTCGATGCAGAGTGGATCGGCCAAGTAACAGGCAACTCCAACCAACTGGGCCGAGGGGAGCACTGCGCTGCTCCCCTTTTTCATTTGCAGTAAAGCTAGTTTGGGGAAGCTAAAACGTCATCGTAGTAATTAACCATGGCGGCGCGAGGCTTGCTCTTCAGCCCCTTCAGCGGAATCTTCCGCTCGATCGAACTATTCCCCGAAATTTTGGCATGGCCAAGGTAGACTGTGTTCCCATCTGCCAGTTCCAGATAGAGGGGGACCAGCATCCTGAACTTCTCGTCTACGTTGGACTGCGTCATTTTCATATTGAACACGACGTCGCCATCCGCCCCGATATCAAAAGAGGATTCCAGTTTGTACGACGGTAACTGGGTTCCATAAACGTATTCGTCGAAGAACCAGTCCATCTTGTGGTTGCCCTCAATGTCCATGTCCGGCGTCATGTGTTTCTCGACCATGGCCTTGAAGTCTTCCGTGGTGGCCGCCTTGCCGGAGTACGTCTTGACGAAATCCTGCATCATTTCCTTGAAATGCTGGTCACCGGTCCGGTTATCGTGCGTCATCATGCGAAGCATGTGCAGAACGTAAGCGCCCTTGGGATAGATAAGGCGACGGGTCGTATCAAATCCGGTACGCGAATTGCTGGCGCGGTAGCCCATGGTGAGCGCTCCGGCATCAATGGCGCGAAAACCCTGCGGATCGCGCTCCAGGAGGATTTCGCGCTCGTCATTCCAGAATGTGATGAACTTTTTCGGATTCTTCTCGATCATACTTAAGTAAAGCGAGGCGGACATATCCGCAAATCCCTCGCTCATCCACTGATCCCGGCCATACGCGAACCCGACCGTATGTCCCCACCATTGATGTGCCACCTCGTGGGGAGTCACAACCTTCCAATAACCGCGATCGCCCCAGTCCAGCCCGAGCTGATGACGCACGGTGGTGTCGAAGTAATAGCAGAGTGGAATCCACACCAGCTCGGGCCAGGATTGACCAAAGTTGCAGGCGGTCTGCTGAGTCAGTTGCATATGTTTGAACAGCGAGGGGCCGAAGTAGTCTGTATACAGCTGCACGGCGAGCTCGCCCTCGGCGAGCGCCTTCTTGTTCAAGCCTGTGGTACTCATCGTTCCGAGGGCAACTCCCGACGCGTGAGATGAGCCCAGTGATGGCACGTCGTCACCGCTTGCCCTGCGTTGCAGGCCTTCTATCCAATCTGGCTGCTCTTCGTTGGCAAATGACTGGATCAAATATTCCGGCTTGGTCAGCTTCGCTTCCTCTTCCTTGAATCGGCCGAAGCTGAACCCGGCGACAGTCTGGGGCACTTCGCTCTTCCATACCGTGACATTCTTCCCCTCCTCAGTACTCTCGCTCAGCAGAACTCCAGTCGCGGCCATCTTCATTCCCTTGGGGACGCGGAAGGTCATGTCATACGACGTATATTGCCCGAACTCGCCGCCGGGATCGTTTGGATACCAATTCTCTCGCGCCACCGGAAAATAGTTGCCGCCACCTTCATTGCTCACTGCTTCCTTGCTGCATAAACAGTGGTCACAGTGTAGGTCTCGCCCACGCTAAGGGCCTTCGGAAGGATGACTGCGAAGTTCCCGTCGTCATTCTTATCTTCCTGAATGAAAAACAGCGGCTGGCCATCTGCGGTCACACTTTCCACGCGCAGCGGGCGGAACAGGTCGAACGCGACAACGCGTAGCCCATTGCGCCGCGCGACCAAGGTTGTGGTTGCCTTCCCAGACAGGCTGCCGCTCTTCTCAAACGTCGTTTCCAATTGCTGATGTTCAATTTTGAATGGCTTTCCCGAGGCTTTTGTCACCTGTTTCTCGGTTGCGCTGAATGACGCCCAGTGTCCCCACTTGTTTTCGTCGTAGGTCCTGAAGTTGACCTCGTAGCGCCCGAAGTTGGGATCAATCTCATACAGCTCTTTGTCGTTGTAGTGCTTGCCATGGATGAAAGCGATGAATAGCGCCCTTGGTTCCGGACTGAGCACCTCCTCCAGGAGCCGGGCCTCCAGGTTGTGCTTGAGCTTATGGCGGGTTGTGTTCTGGCTGTCTTTCAAAAGGCCGGCATCGCAACCGCCTGTGGCAGGACTGCCGCCCTGCTTGATTTCGTCATAAGTGGAGTCGGTGAAGCGCAGCACCAGATGCTCGAACTTCTCGCTGAACTCGTCTTCCTTGGTCAGCAACTTCAGGCTCTTGCGCTCGACCTCCTGCGGGGGATCGAGCACGAAATTGCCCTCACCAACGAATACTGCGCCCGTAACTTTTCCATTCACCGGAGCGACGAAGCAAACTGTTCCGGAATGCAAGTGGAACGTTCCGGCATCGCGCTTCAGTTCGAAGTTGGTGATCGTCACCGCCTCGCTGCCCAAGGTCAGGGTGCGCAGAGCTTGATAGGTTGGATCGGAGTTGGGAGCGGGAGCGGCGTTCTGGGCGTGGCTGGCAGTGGCGAATAGAATCAACGACGTTGCCAATAGAATTTGAAGCGCAGGCGCGGCGGCCGAACAGACTACCGCGGCAGGGCGTTGGGGGCGGGCGACGAAGGGCACGGGACCTCCTCGGGGGAAGAGGAACGCTCATTTTCGACATTCCTGCCAAAAACGCAAGTGCCAGATCACAAGCTTTTGTTGGGTCTTTCGGAAGTTGAAACCTTTTTCACTTTCGCGGCTCCAATCTGGAAGCCAAGGGAATTCGTAATCTGGGAGGGGGAAACAATGACTGGATCTTCAGTTCGCCTTGCGTGGGTTCTTATCGGAACACTGCTTGCCGCTACGGCCTGCACTGCCAAAGCGGGCCCGCGAGCGCCCGTTCCCGCGCCCGAGCTCGACGCCAAGCGCGCCTCGGTTGCAGGGCAGCAGACGGCGGTTGTGGCCGGCGGATGTTTCTGGGGAATCCAAGCTGTGTTTCAGCATGTAAAGGGTGTGATCCGCGCGACCTCCGGCTACTCGGGGGGCTCGGCCAAGACTGCAGAATATGAGGTAGTCAGCACAGGCGAGACTGGACACGCCGAGTCGGTCGAGATCGTGTTTGATCCGTCGCAGATCACCTACGGCGAGTTGCTGCGGGTGTTCTTCTCGGTCGCGCACGACCCGACGGAGCTGAATCGTCAAGGTCCGGACGAGGGCACGCAGTATCGCTCCGTCATCTTCTACAGCAATGACGAACAGAAGCAGATCGCCGAAGCCTACATCGCGCAACTCGACAAGGCGGGGGTTTTTCCTCATCGCATCGTAACCCAGGTCGTGCCGTTGCAGGCGTTCTATCCGGCGGAGGCGTATCACCAAAACTACGCCTCCCTGCATCCGAATCAGCCTTACATCATGTTCAATGACGCGCCCAAGGTCGAGCATCTACGGCAGGAATTTCCCAGCCTTTATATGGGCAAATAGGAGAGAGCCATGTTTGATTCCGATCTGGACCGCCAAGGGCCGGCCAACGCTCGACGCCGTGCCTTCCTAGTCAGTGCGGCCGCGGCTTTGGGGGGACTCGCGCTGTGGCAATGGAGGAAGCCGCACGTAACGGAAGCTGCGGCAGCCGTGGCGAGTGAGCCGAAAGATGTTACGGTCGTGCTTTTTTCCGACTCCGGGCAGCGGCTTAAGACTGTCCGCATCGCCAAGGTTGTAAAAAGCGCCGCGGAATGGCGCAAGCAGCTTTCCGGGGGAGTTTTCGACATTACGCGCAACGCCGACACCGAGATCGCCTACACCGGAAAGTACTGGAACTTGCACGACAAGGGAATCTACCGCTGCATCTGCTGCGACAATGCGCTGTTCGACTCCGCCACGAAGTTCGATTCCGGCACCGGCTGGCCCAGCTTCTGGCAACCGATCGCGGCGGAAAATGTCGCCAAGTTGCGGGATACAACGCTCGGGATGGTTCGCACCGCTGTGTCCTGTACGGAGTGCGATGCGCACCTCGGACATGTCTTCGACGATGGTCCGGAACCTACGCATCTTCGTTACTGCATGAATTCAGCGTCGCTACGATTCGTGCCGGGTACGTAGCTGTGACCGTTACAGCCAGAACAAGGAGGGCATCAGGCCGGCGGCCCGAGTTGCTGATTAAAGAGCATCAGCAAAGCGACCAACCGGAGATACATTACGCCCGAAGCAATCAAGATTCCCCCGCGAACAGGTGTGGACGCTCCTCGCGAGCTGCGCGGCGTGACATCGCAACGGTTGTCACCGTGGAAGAGTAAGCTCCGCCCAGGAAAGCTGTCAGGACGACCCCACCATGTTCTTTCGTGACTCTCTGTAGGACATAGCCGCCGTAAGAGATGGTGCTCCGCGACGACTACCAACCATGTCTTGAAGGGGTTCAGGTGAAAACGGTGGAATTGTTGATTGGGCAGGATCGGAAGAATGACCGCCGTGAGCAGGAGGAACTAGGTGAGGGTGAGGCCAGACATTTCGGAGGTGATTCCCGCGGCCTCGTCCGGAGAAGGCCTGTGCCAGAAAGCTTGTGCCAGAAAGACAGCAACAGAAAACCGCCGACGACCAGAAAGCCCCAGGGTTACTGGCAGGAGTTGAGTGCCCGAGAGTAGAGCGATGGAATGCCCGATGAGGAGGTTGGAACCCGGGTTGGAAGCAGATTCTCTTCGGTGGAATGACCAGATTAGGAATTTGAAGCCGGAACGACGAGGGACACTTCATGGAATGCTTGTGATCCCGAGCACAGCGAGGGACCTGGGTTCTGCTCGCGCGACCGGCGATGCCTGCGCGGGCAAACACCTAGGTCCCTAGCTTTCGCTCGGATACGCTGTGGTGGCAGGGTGGGAAGCAGATTCCTCCCTTCGGCCGGAATGACAAGACGAAGTGAAAAACCCCTCGCTTGCGCGAGGGGTTTTTCATGGGGGAGGGGCTTTGGGCGAGGCGCCCAATAAGTCCCGGACTTACTTCGGCTGTTGAGCCTGGTCGCCAGTTGAGGTGGAGGCCAGTTGCTCGAGGTCGTTCTTGAGGAGGCTGATCTGGACGCGGCCTCCGCTGACATGCTTCGTTTTCGTTGTATCGTCCGTCGCGGTGGGGGCGTTGCCCATGCCGACGAGGTAGATGCGGTAGACCGGAATCTCGTGGGTGAGCACCAGGTAGCGCACCACGGACTCAGCCATCTTCTGTGAGGTGGCAATGGCAGCTTGGCCCTTGCCGGAGGAGAAGCCCTGCACTTCGAAGATGTAGCCGCGTTGTCCTTTAACCGCAGTGGCCATCTGGTCAATCGCGTCCTTGGCGTTCTTGCTCAAGGCGGTCTGGCCGGGGCGGAAGCGGATCTCGGTCTGATTCGAAGCTTTATACTGGTCGATGTTGCTCACCACGGTTTCGACGGTCTGCACACGACTGGTGACCTGCTGCGCGGACTGCTGCGCGGCGGTCGCCTTGTTGCCGGCGTCGATAGCGTGCTGATCAGCTTCGTTAGCCTTATCGGAGGCCAGTTTGATTCCAGCCTGGGCGCGATCATCGGTGTCTTTGATCGACTTGGTGTTGGCCGATGTCAGTTCGTCGAGTTCGTTAACGCGATCCCGGATGGGCTCGGTCTGGCGCTTTACATAGTTCTTGCGCGCGAAAGGATTGATGCGTCCCCAGAAGCCTTCGCGAGACGGCGGCGCCAAGGGCGCCTTGCCAGTGGCGTTATCCGTCGAGGTCGCGGCGGGCTGGTTAGACGACGTGGTTTGCGCAACAACTGGCAGCGAAAGTACGGCAGCCAGGGGCAGGGCGATGAGTAGACGGTGGTTCATATTGAGCTTCCTCCATGTTGGGGGAGCGTTTGGGCTCCACTCCGGCACGCCTGGGGCGTGCTTAAAATCTGATTGCGTCCCCTGAACTAATGAAAGCGGCAACTGTTTCATTATGCGGGCCGGGCGTCGACCGAACACCTGACCTTCAGACCTGGGCACTCCGGTTCATAGCGCCTGTACTTCCCATTACATGTGGAATGCCAAAAACCGAGGTCACGCCGAAGCGCTAAATGCTTGATATTCAAAGACATTGTAGTGACGTTTGGGTGTGGCGGCCAGTTTGGCAGGGTAATTTTGGGAAACCTGATATAAAAACTGCGTGCAAAAAAGGTGTTCTCTAAGGAGGCGAAGTTTGCGGGCCGGGAAACCAGGTTGGGAGCGGCGCTGGAGGCTCAATGTGAGCCGGTTGGGCGTGTTACTGGGACTGACGGTTTGGACACTGTGTGTGCCGGTGCGCGCCGAAGACCCAACCGCAGCAGCCCCACCGGTGGCGGGGACAGCCTCGGCTCGTTTGTCGCCCGAGCACTTGCGCCAATATTCCGATCTTGCGGTGACCTGGATGCAGGAGTATTTGCGCATCGACACGACCAATCCTCCTGGCCATGAGATGCGGGCGGTCGCGTTCTACAAGAAAATTCTGGATGACGAAGGGATTGAGAATCGCGCCTTTGAGTACACCCCGGGACGCGGCGATCTCTGGGCGCGCATTCCGCACACCACCAACGATGCGAAGCGGCCTATCATCCTGCTCAATCACACCGACGTGGTAACCAGCGATGCGTCGCACTGGAGAGTGCCGCCCTTCAGCGGAGAGATCAGAAATGGCTATATTTGGGGCCGGGGTGCCCAGGACATGAAGGATGAAGGCCTCGCGCAACTCGTGGCGATGGTGATGCTGAAGCGGGAGAACGTGGCGCTGGACCGCGACGTGATCTTTCTCGCCGTCGCCGACGAGGAGGCGGATGGCAGCGGCACGGACTGGTTCGTTGCGAATCATCGGGATTTGCTGGAAAATGCGGAGTACTTGATCAACGAAGGCGGCGAGAATCTGCTAGAGGACGCCCGGGTCAAGTACGTCGGCGTCGATGTCGGCGAGAAGACGATCTACTGGCTGCACGTGGTGGCTCATGGGCAGCCGGGGCACGGATCACGACCGAATGCGGATTCGGCGCCCAACCGGTTGGTCCGGGCCCTGGATCGGATTCTGGCATATCGCACGCCGTTGCGAGTCCTGCCGGTGGTAGAGGAGTTCCTCCATGACATGGCGCCGTATGAGCCGCCGCAGCGGGCGGCTTCCTATCGGAATATCCGCAAAGCAATCGAAGACAGGAATTTTCGGGAGGAAGTCGAGCACGATCCGTCGCTGAACTTTCTACTGCGCGATACGATTTCGTTGACCATGCTGGGAGGATCGGAGCAGACGAATGTAATTCCTCCGGAAGCTTGGGCCAATCTGGATGTGAGGATTCTGCCGGGAGGAGATCCGAAAGCGGTGGTGGAGGCGCTACGGAGGGTAGTGAATGATCCGAATGTGACGGTCGAGCCGCTGAGTGGGGAATTCCGCGTAGCGAATTACTCAGGGACGGACAACGCGCTGTTTGCCGCGATCCGGGAAGTGGCGGGAAAATATTTTCCGGGGACGCCGGTCGTGCCCCACATCACCAGCGGATATACGGAGAATCAGCGCTACCGGCCGTTGGGAATAGTTGCTTACGGATTCGATCCCTACACCGCGACGGAAGAAGAGGGAAATACTGAACATGGCAACGACGAGCGAATCCGCGTGGACGAAGTGCGGCGCGGGCCCAGGATTCTGTTTGACGTGGTGGCCGCTGTGGCGGAAGCGAAATAGTTTATGTGGGGACAGCCGCCTTCGGCTGTCCGGCCGGGTTTCGAAGACCCGGCAGTACCTTGCAGTATGCTGGCGGAAAGCCATTCGAGCTTCGCTCGAACCGACAGGCGCGGGCGGCTGTCGCCACACAAAATCATTCACCTCCCGCAGTGCTTCTCGTACTGCTCGATGATGAAGTTGTCGGTCATGCCTGCAATGTAGTCGCAGATCACGCGCGGCAATGTGTCTTCCTTGGTTTTTTCCTGGTAGTTGTGCGGAAGGGCTTCGGGATGTTCCATCCACAAGGTGAATAGCTCGCCGACGATGCGCTCGGCGTCGTCTTTTTCCTCAGCCAGCGCGGGGCTGAAATAAAGATTTTCGTAGAGGAAGTCTTTGGCCTGCTTGCGCTCGTCATCTACCGCCGAACTGAAGGCTGCAAGGCGCTCGCGATGGTGGCGAACGTCGTCGAGAGTGCGAATGCCGTACTGCGTCAGGCGAGAACGCGTGTTGGTGATCAGATCATCGACAAGGCGATTGAGGACGCGCTTCAAGGCCTCGTTGAATTTCAGCTTGTCGGGGGCTTCGGGAAAGATTTGCTCCACTTCGCGGAAGAAACGCTCAAAGACTGGAACTCCTTCGCGGATTTCTTCCCGTGAAAGCAGGTGCGCCTCATATCCGTCGTCGAGGTCGGCGGTGTCGTAGGCGATCTCATCGGTCAGGTCGATGAGCTGCGCTTCGAGCGGAGGGTGCTGGTCGAGCAGGTATTCGGAAAGTTCGGGATGCTCCTTCGCATCGTAATCATGCGAGTGCTTGATGATGCCTTCGCGGACTTCGAACGTGAGGTTCAGGCCGCGGAATGCGGCGTAGCGCTGCTCAAAATCTTCGACTATGCGCAGGGCGTGCAGGTTGTGGTCGAACGCGAGGCCGTGCTCGCGCATGGCGGCATCGAGGGCCTTTTCGCCGGCATGGCCAAATGGCGGGTGGCCGATGTCATGCACCAGGGCCAGCGCTTCGGCGAGATCGACGTTCAGGCCGAGCGCTCCGGCGATGGTGCGCGAGACTTGCGAGACTTCCAGCGTGTGGGTGAGGCGGTTGCGGAAGTGGTCGCTGTAGCGCCGGGTAAAAACCTGCGTCTTGGCTTCGAGGCGGCGGAAAGCACGGGCGTGAATCACGCGGTCGCGATCGCGTTGAAAGTCGTTGCGGTAGGGATGCTGAAACTCAGGGAAGCGGCGTCCGCGGGAGTGTTCGACATGCACCGCGTAGCCGGCCAACATGGTTGGAGTTTATCAAAAGCACGGAGCACCGAGAACAGGGCGAGACTCCCACGTCTCGCCAAAACACCGAGACATGGCTACCGGCGAAAAGAGCTTATCTCAACTTGTCGGCCTCATAAACCTGTTGTAGCTTGTCTGCGCCTTCTTGTTTCAGGAAGACGCTTCTCCCAGGAAATCTGGCCCTATATTCGTTGTTGACCTCTGCCAGTCCACGTTCTTGATAGTCGGAAGGTATATCGAAGTAGACAGCAGGGGGCTCGCCGGGCTTCACCGACACGGCCTCACGATAGATCTGGATTTCTTTCCCATCGCCATCGGTGGTGGTGAGATGTTCGCGGAGGACGGCGCAGTTAAGGTCGACAGCGTACCATCTCTCCCTGAGCTTGAGGAAGCCCTTTGGGGGATTCTCACGAGCATATTCCACGGGATGACCGAGGATGGAACCGGCATGGCTCCCCAGACAGTCTCGCGTTGCCCCGATCATCGGAACATAAGGTTTGTCGCAACATAAGGTTTGTAGGTTGAGATGGACGTCGTCTGAGGGTCGACCCCCACGTAGCGGTCTCTGAATTCGACCGACTTCACACCTGCAATATGTCCGGTCGCATCGGGAACGCTATTCACCTGCATGGAGGAGCCGTCGGATCGGACCGCGAGCGTCCAATACCTCTCGCAATCGGGGTGATCGTGACCGGAAAGTAAGGCATTGTCATGGTACACGAGCAGAACGGGGTAATGGCCAGCGGGCGTTGCAGGTTATAGCGGAGGGCCACCGCTCCGAGCGAGGCCAAAACCAGTGCGCCGACTGTTGCAGCGAAGCGAGAGTTCTTCAGGGGGACTCCGGCTAAATCCCGGTAGACCCGCGCCGTCTCCTCCGGTTAGGCTGGTCGCTCTCTCGCTGCTCGGGTGCCGGCTACTGTTTTCCCGACTCTTCTTTGGCCAATCGGACCTTGGCGGCGTCGAGTTTCTGCTGGACCTTGGCGAAGGCTTCGCCGTCGACCTCGGCCGGGACGGTTTTGTTCCACTCCTGTACGGCACGCTCCCAGTGCACGGCGGCCATTTTGAGCCGGCCCGTTTTCTGGTAGAGGTCGCCGAGGTGCTCCTGCACGGTGGGGTCGGAGCCCATGTGAATCGAAGCCTTGTTCAGGTTCTCTTCCGCCAAATCGTATTTGCCCAGCTTGAAGTAGGCCCAGCCGAGCGAATCTAGATAGGCTCCGTTGTTCGGCTCCAGGGTGAGAGCCTGCTTGATGTAGTTGAGCGATTCCTCCAGCTTCACTCCGCGATCGGCATTCATGTAACCGAGGTAGTTGAGGGTGGCGGCACTTTGTGGATCGGCGGGCGTGGTGTTCGACAGGACCTTCTTGAACTCTTCCTCGGCCTGATCAAACATCTTCTCGCGCTGATACATGTCGCCACGCAGGAACCAGACATAGGCCTTGTCTTCCGCCTTGGTGGATATCTGCTCTGCCTTGGCGAGATCCTTTTCGGCGTCGCTCCAACGCTTGGCCCGGGTGTCGATGATGGCGAGGCGGACGTACACTTCACGATCCTCGGGTCCGCCTTTGAGCATTTTATGAACGTCAGCGACGGCGCTGTCTACCTCACCGGTATCGGCCAGTTGCGCATCGAGCACCATGCGCAGGTCGCGATCGTCCGGCATTTTTTGCACGGCTTCCTTGGCGGCGGCTGTGGCTTG
>Ga0307475_10000204_pt1 | contig 36354 bp, 38 predicted proteins | sample atmos_gasesECM1C_FD_203317 | JGI IMG/M metagenome (GOLD analysis project Ga0307475, IMG submission 203317) | Hardwood forest soil microbial communities from Morgan-Monroe State Forest, Indiana, United States - atmos_gasesECM1C_515 | ecosystem: Environmental > Terrestrial > Soil > Temperate... | reverse complement strand
AAGAATTCAAGCAAGTTTTATGTTGCCAATAGCTGCCGACTGATGTATAATGGTGTCCATGGCCAAGACTCGAATGAACAACTACTTGACTGGCGAGCAGAAACGGAAACTGGAAACGTTATCCGACAAGACGGGCGCACCCGTCGCAGAGCTAGTTCGACGCGCCATCGATGCCTATCTGAGCTTGAGAAGGAAGGAATTGACGTGAAGCGAGCCGCCATCTAGGTCCGGGTCTCTACAGCCGACCAACATCCGGAGACGCAGCTTTATGATTTGCGCGAGATGGCCAAGCAGCGCGGCTGTGAGATCGTGCATCAATATTTCGCCCAAGAGATTCTGTGTCCCGAGTCGCTTTTCAGGAGCCTTTGTATGATTCAACACACGGCAAAGCGACTGAGCTCGGGCGAGACGCCTATCAGCGTATACTCCTGCCTCTGAGATTCCACCATGACGGCACACGAACGGCGGCGTGCTCCTCGGTATCCGCTCATTGCTTCGGTGGACGTAATCGAGGCGCAGACTGATACGCATCTCAGGGCACGGATTTCGGGCCTAAGCCTCACTGGCTGCTACCTGGACACGACAAATTTCCTTCCGATGAGTACGGAAGTGAGATTGCACATCTCTCACAACGATGCGAATTTCACTGCGCTCGGCGTCGTTGCTTCGTGCCAACCGAATATCGGAATGGGCGTCAGATTTACAGATGTTCAGTTGGACCAGCAGGAGATACTCGAAAAATGGCTCGCAGCACTTGTGCGGGACTAGCGTTGCGCTTGCGTAACAACGAATGAACGGCTCCAGACAACCATTTCCACTGTTGGTGGTTGACGATTCGCCGGTCGCCCGGAAACTGGTGGAGCACGCCCTTCCACCGGAACAATTCGGGATTCTCCCTGCGAAAACTGGTCTTGAGGCCCTGGACCTCTTCGCATTGCACCATCCCGGCTTGGTTATAACGGATTGGCTGATGCCGGACCTCAGCGGAATAGAACTCTGCCAGAGACTTCGTGCCACCTTCAAGGATTCCTTTACGTACATCATCTTGCTCACCTCCGTGTCGGAGAAAACGAACGTCGTGAAAGGATTGGAGGCAGGAGCGGACGATTACCTCACGAAGCCGTTCGACGCAGCGGAACTGTTGGCGCGAGCAAATGTAGGCCGGAGAATCGTCGAGCTTCACCGAGAAATCGAGGCGAAAAATCGTTTTCTGGAGCAGCTGGCACTTACCGACGAGCTGACCGGCCTCCCGAACCGCCGTGCAATTGAACAGTGGGCAACCCGGCAACTGAGCGGGGCCGTAAGGCACGATTTTGCTTTTTGGGTCGTCATGGCCGACCTGGACCAGTTCAAGTCCATAAACGATGGGCATGGCCACAAGGCTGGCGATGCAGTCCTCAAGGCGTTCAGTCAAATCCTCAAGGCCAGCACAAGGCAGTGTGATATATGCGGGCGGATTGGTGGAGATGAATTCCTATTGGTCATGACATATTCCAAAGAAGAGGGCGTGCGACTGGCCGTTGAACGTCTCCGCCAACAGGTCGAAGCAGAAAGGCTGACGTTCGGTGAACGCACCCTGGCGATAACGGCAAGTTTTGGCATAGCAGGTTTTCGTCGAGGCCAGCAACCAGACTTCCAACGCGTGCTGGTGCAGGCAGATGTCGCTTTACATTCAGCAAAACGACTGGGCCGGAACAGGGTCGAAATCGTACCGAGTGAAGTCCACTGAGGCAAGCTTTCCCGAAAGGTGGGTGATGCTTTATCGCAGGAGCACAAGATGAGTAACTGGCTAACCGAGGCACGGAACCGTCTGGTGGCGGCTGGCTTTTCCATCCTCGACGACGTTCCCTTCAACGGCGGAAGCTTCAAGAACGTCGCACGACGATCGCGCTTCGAACTAACCAAGTTCGGTTTCTGCGAAACCTTCTTCGTCTTTGCCGAGTTCAGCACCCTCAACAGCAACGTGATGCGTTCCTTCTCGGCTGATGCCTTCCGATGTGCCATGCAGCACAAGAAGATACCGTTGCCATGTGGCCTGTTTGAAAGCGTCTTCTGTTTCGCAATAGCCGCCACACTAGCGGTGGACGAAGCGACTCAGCAGTCGGTCCGAAACGAGACGCCGCCGAGGCACTGGGCCGCGGGGGAAATACCCGTGGTCTTCGACCAGGTCCAGGGTAAGTTGTACTATTTTGAGCGGACGCCGCTGTGGGGCGCTGCCTACTACGCCGGTTTTCGCGGGCAGATCGAGCAGTTCCTCGGCGAAGGCGCTAAATCCTGACAAAACGCTGCAAACGACGAGTCGTGCGCGGCGCGGGCGCAAGAAGTCGAAGTCTTCCGGCGAGCCGCGCGGCTAGGGGCGACGGATCCGGCGCGCATCACGGCCACCCATTTTTGTACGGAGTAGTACGAGTTTTGCCGTTTTTACAGGTTCATGTAGAGCGGCCACGGCCGGCAACCAGGCACGTCAGTGCAATGTCTTTAGGTAGGCGACGATTTGCCAGCGGCGCTGCTCCGGGATGCCGGCCCAGGGGGGCATGCCGCGAGCGATATTGCCGTTGCGCAGAAGCCAGGCGAGTTCCCCCGGCGTAGCGTTCTGGACGCTGCGCCAATGGAGGTTCGCGGCGCGGCTTGTGCCGCGGGCCCCTGCGCCATGGCATTCGGCGCACTTTTGGCGATAGAGCTTTTCGCCGGCCAGGATGGCGTCGGATTGGCCTTCGTAAGGATTCTTTTCGGCGCGGGCTTTCGCCGGAGCTTTCGCAATGGCGAGAAGCACGCCGCGCGAGTCCAGCGGCCAGCGATTGTGCTCGCGGGCCGTGGCCGCCCCCGCTGCGACCAATGCTAACAACAGCAGCGCAGAAACGACCGCACGATTCATCGGAAAATACTCCTGAACTGGTTATTGATTCTGCGGCCGAAGCCGGAGATTTCGTATGCCACTCGGAAGCGCAGCAGGAAGCCGTGGCTTGCCTCGGTGAGTCCGAAGCCCGGCGAAACGGACAGCGTTACACCGTTCGGAACCTGCCACGCCAGAATCGGCGCTGCGTAGTGCGAGGTGCCCGCCAGCGTCAGGTGTTTGGTGGTGCCCAACCCCCCGTCAAATTCAATCCCCGCGATGAAGTTTTCCGCACAGAAATTGCAGGGACGCGTGGTGGCGGCGAGTCGAAGCGGTCGCGAGGCTCCTGCCGCGTAACCGAACTCCCATGGCGAGTGGCCGAGATTCTTTTCCGCGATGAAGTTTTCTGAGATGTTCCAGCCTTTGTAGTCGCTGGAAAGTATTAGTTTCGTTTCGATTTCGTGGTCGTGTTCGAGGCGCGCGACGTTGTTGGGAACGGCATGGTTCGCGGCGCTGTCGAAGCCCACCACTTCCTTCATCGTTTTGTCCGCGCCGTTGATGTTTTCGAACTCAACATACAGGACCGGATTGATCCAGTGTTCTTTCATGAGCGGGCGAAAGCGGTTCTCCCAACGATTTCCGGTGTACAGCGCACTGTCGTTGAAGGTTTCCTGCGAATCGAAATAAAACTCGGTGGTCCACCATGCGGTGATGCCGTATTCCAATTCGAGCCACGGCGCGATGAAATCATTGCCGCGATGCTGCGTCCCGTAATTCGAATAGAACTCCAACTCGAGGTTGCCGGGTTCTTCGAGGTGATGCGAGTACGCAACGAAGTAAGGGGTTTCCTGCGCGGCCGCGCGTGGTGCCGCGACAAGGAATCCGGCGATAATCACACCGAAACAGGAGATGGCGCTGATCCTGAAAAAGGTGGCAATCGGTTGGCAGAAAGGAACGGAAGCCCGGAAGCCGGACATTAAGGGCGCACCATCTAGTTGGTACTCTTTATCAACTGTAGTAAGGGTAGATTAGTTGATACCAAGTGTCAACAAGGCAAGGGAGTTGACACAAGGGAGTATTTCGATCTGAACGTGCGGCACTTTCACGAGAAGTTAGGAAGCCAGCATGAGATTCGCTTGAGCTACACCTGGGAAAGAAGGCCCTGCAAGGAGCGGGCCTGGTGAGCCGGGAGCGCCAGCGCGGGGTGCATCGACGCAAGCGGGAGCGACGCCCCTTACCGGGGATGCTGCTGCACATCGATGGGAGCCGGCATCACTGGTTTCAAGACGATCGTTGCTATGACCTGTTGGTCATTCTGGACGATGCGACCAGTCGGATTTATTACGCGCAGCTAGTGGAAGGAGGAATCGACGATGACGGGAAGGCGGTTCGTCACTCGTGCAGGACGACGCTCAGAAGCGAAGTGTTGATCTGAAGTCCGCCGTTGTACTTGATGAAGCCCAATTTCCTGAATTTGTTCATGAAAAAATTCACGCGGGAACGCGTGGTGCCAACCATCTCCGCCAGCATTTCCTGAGATACTTTGGGGAGCACGCGCTGGGGTTTATCTTCCTTGCCATAGCGCGCGAGCAACAACAACGTGCGAGCCAGACGTTTTTCGCTCGAGTTAAAGAGCTGATCGACCAGGTCCTCTTCGATGCGGATATTTCTGGCAAGCATGAAAGAGATGAACCGGTCGGAAAATTCATGTTCGGCGTGCAAAACGCGAATCATTTCTGTTTTTTCGATAACCAGAGCGGTGGTCGACGCAACCGAGGTTGCCGTTCCCATGCGAACCGCCTGGCCCGCCAGGCATCCTTCGCCAAAGAAATCGCCGGGTCCCAGAATCGCAACGACGGCTTCTTTACCGGTTTCGTTGACGACCGAAAGCCGCACCGCGCCTTTTTGGATATAGATGACATTCGTGCTGGGCTCGCCCTGTGAGAAGATCGTTTGCTTCTTGGAATACTCGACAACCTTCTTAGCCACACCAGCCGAATCAAGAAAAGCTTGCGCTTTGAACGCTCTCTTGGGATTCGCCCGACTTGAAGCTGCGGTTGGCACGTTTTTTCAGCCGCTATCCTATAGCACGCAGTGGCGAATCCGCAAGAAGAGTCCCGAATGTGTGCACAAGTGAACAGATACAAGCGATTGCCTGTTCTAAGATTCTAGCGTACGGGTCAAGCAAGAGGACTAGGCGAAAGCTAGTCCAAGAGCTTCTCCCGAACGACACTGGAGATCGCAGGTTCCTTCCTACTCCAGCCGGCACGAGCACTTCTAGGGTCAACACGGAAATTTGGCGCAAATACCTTGGGAGCGGCGGGGTGTCTGCCTGAGACAAAGAGGAGGTCGACAACCTTATGCCGTTACTTCAAATACTGATAGTTCTGGTGGTGATAGGCGTTCTGCTTTGGCTGGTCAATAGCTTCCTACCCATGCAGGGAACGATCAAGTCGCTATTGAATGCGGTGGTGATGATCGCCACGGTCTTGTGGCTCCTGAATATTTTTGGAGTTTTTCATTCGCTCTCGCGGATGCACGTGGGAACGTAAGCAAACCGCGCCCCAGGCGACAAGCCAGGGCGCACGAAGTGACTTTAACGGAGGAAACACCATGAATGCAGTAGCACTGATCAGCACCGGCGTTCTGATTCTTCTTCTCGGATCGGTTGTCCCTACCTACGCGCAGGAGGCCCACGAACAAGACTCGGGGCCGCCGAAACAGGAGAAGCAAGCCAAGCCTGAGAAGCAGCAGGCCAAGCCGGAAAAGCAGCAAGAAAGCAAACCCGAGAAGCAGCAAGCCGGGCCGGAACAACGGCAGCAAGCGAAGGGTCAACAAGCGCAGCAGCAACAAGAGAAGCCAGCGAAACAGGAAGAACAACAGCGGCAAGCAAAGGGTCAGCAACAGCAGCAAGAGAAACAACAACAGCAACAACAACAGCAACAAGCGAAACAGGAACAACAACAGAAACAGGAGCAAGCGAGGGGTGGTCAGCCAGGGCAGCAACATCAGCAACACGCTCAGCGAACTCCCGATGAAGACCGAAGGCAACGCGCAGAGCCGGCACTTCGCCTCAGCGTAAGGGGCCAGGGCCGCATACCGGACGATCGCTTCCGCTCTAATTTTGGCCGCGAGCACGTATTCCGTATCAGCAGCCCGAGAATGGTTGATGGGTATTCGCGCTTCGAATACGGCGGCTATTGGTTCGGATTCGTTCAGCCGTGGCCGGACGGTTGGTATTACACCGATGACGTTTACGTGGACTTCGAGGACGGCGAGTATTTTCTATTCAACCCAAACTATCCCGACGTTCGAGTTTCCCTCAGCGTCGTGATCTAACAATCGTTCCCGTCCAGCTTCCGGGGCGACGGCGGCGCACGCGTGTCGAGTTGCCCCGGCAGTGCGGAGAGCGAGGACGCGTGCCAAGGTTCAACCAACAGCGGATATGAGAAACAGGAGAAAACATGCTCGGAACTATATTGATCGTGATTCTGGTGATGACGCTTCTCGGCGTGCTGCCCAGGTGGTCGCATAGCCGGGAATGGGGCTATGCCCCAACCGGGGGAGTGGGCCTGATCCTGTTGATCGTCCTGATTCTTCTGCTGCTTGGCCGCATCTAGCGCGCCGCGGCGACGATTTCGAGAGCGCGTCCCGATGCGGCGATCGTTCTCAAGTTAGTGCTTGAACTGGGTGTTCGGAAGCAGCCAAGTTCCGGTGCGAGCCGATTTCTGTCGCGTGCAAGCTCTGCCCGTAGACCTAGTGTGAGGTGAGAAATGGATGAGTCGAAACAGCAGGCGGTTCGGTTTCTGGAAAAGGAAATCAAGACTTACATTGCACTGGCGTTATTCCTTTCAAAAGAAGGAATCAAGGAACGCGTGCTCGTGAACGGCAAGGAAATCGTTATCAGCCCGTCGTACTACAAAGAGAGAATGAAAGAGGCCAGGAAACTCGTAAATGAACTCAGAAAGCCGAATTGACGGGCGTTCATCTCGGGTGATGCGCCGCGCTTGGCGCCTGGTGTGCGTTCGCGGTATTGCTCATGGCGTTGATGCCGCGCTGACCGTGCCGGTCTTCGGTCAGCCAAGGTCGAAGGATCGTTTCGTAAGGGTGGACTTAATAAGATGAAACCAGTCTTTTTGGCTGGAATCTTGCTTGTGGTTCTGGTAGGAATCCGCGCGTAGGTAGACACTCCTTCGGTTTCCGCCCTGCGTTGTCCGCCGGCCCGGGAGCTTGTTGCATCGTCGCACTCCCGGGCCGGACGAAATGCCTCGCACGTGCCTTTACATCAGCCGCTTTTGTCGCGCCGTGAGGAATCACTCGGCGCCTGCCAGGCTGCGGCCACTCTCTTTTGTTCCTTTGCTAAACCATCCGAAGCTCGAATTTGCCCCTTACGGATGAATTGTTCGTGATTTTCCTCGAGCTCGGCTGGAAGATACCGGTAATTCGCTGTTACACCGAAGGAAGCCTCCAGCCCGTAGGGCCGCAAGTTTCCGAAGGCGTAAATTCGCTCCAGGCGCGCGCCGTTCGCGAGGTGAAACGTAGCCACGGGATCGTAGAGCTTTTCGTTCTGATGCGCCTTGGTAAGGTAGGCAAGCGCCAAGCGCTCGAGTGGCGCAGAAAGAACCTCGCGATGAGCGAGAGGATGTTCGAGCAGATCGAATAGAGCCTCCACAGGATCGCGCCGCTTTGCCGCAGCGCTCAACTCCCGCGCAAAATCTGCCAGCAGCCGCGAAAGCCGCTCGCGCGTAAAGCCCTTTTCATCTTTATCGTCACGCAACGCGCGCGCGAAGCGTGGTAGGGGCGAGAGCGTCCCGTAGGTCTTGATATTTGGAAACTCGGCGGCGAGTTCGGCCACTACCTGCTTGATCAAGAAACTGCCGAAGGGAACGCCGCGCAAGCCCCGCAGGCAGTTGTTGATCGAGTAAAAGATCGCGGTGTCCGCTTTCTCCGGAGGGAGCACCGGCGCGTGTACGTCGAGCAATGGCTCGAGGCTGCCGGCGAGCCCATTCGAAAGCGCTACCTCGACAAAAATGATCGGCTCGTCGCGGAGTGCGGGATGAAAAAATGCGAAGCATCGGCGGTCCGCTTCCAGGCGCCGGTGCAGGTCGGGCCAACCGTTGATTTCGTGCACGGATTCATAGCGGATCAGCTTTTCGAGGAGCAGCGCCGAGGTTTGCCAGCTGATTCTCTCCAGACGCAGGAAGCCGCGGTTGAACCACGATTTGAAAAGATGTTTGAGATCAGCGTCGAGTGGCGCAAACTTCGCAGCGTACGCGGACTGAGCGAGCAGATCCTCTCGAAGTGCCACGAGAGTTTCTGTTCCCTGCGGCGCCGTATTGATGCGCCGAATCAGTTCCTGGCGCGGCGGCTCCACGGCGGCGAAGAGCGCTGTCAGCGTTTCCTGGCGCGGCGCTTCGGTGTACGCGGATGCGGCCCGGCGCACAGCTGCTTCGTCTGGCGAAAATTCCTGGCTCAGCATTTCGAAGAAGCCGAGCCGCTGCACCGCATTCATGTTGCGGTAGGTATTGATGATTTCCTGCGCGAGCGCCGTCTGAGAGGCCTCGCCGCGTTCGGAGAGCAGAAGCCGGCATAGGAAAAGAGTGTTCGTGCCGCGACGCTGCCGGAGCATTCGCAGCAGGTTGTGGAAAAATCCGGGCATCGTGCCGGGCATTATACTTGAACCTCGACCAATTCTTTGACATCCGATTGGCCTGAACTGGCGTACTTGAAATAGAGGTCATGAAAACAAACTGATCTCCTTCGTTCTTCTTCTGCTTGCAGGCGGCGCGGCCGCCGCACAGAATTCTGCTCCTGTTTCCGCCGGGACTGCTACTCGACAGCACGCAGCCAAGACCGCGCTTGTCGAAACCCGACTGAACTAGCGGCCATGGTCCGATGCGGTCTTCGCCCAAGCCAGACGGGATCACAAGTTCGGTCTTACTCGACCTCGAAGCCGTTTGGTGTCATTGGTGTAATGTAATGGACGCCAACACCTACAGCGATCCGCAAGTGATCAACCTACTCCGGGCGCATTACATCACGTTGAAAGTCGACCAGGATTCGCGCCCGGACCTCTCGAACCGCTACGAGGATTTTGGCTGGCCCGCAACGGTTGTCTTCGAGGGCGAAGGCCACGAAATCGTGAAGCGCCAGGGCTATCTTTCCCCCGATGAAATGGCTTCGATGCAAGTGGCGTCACGGATTGCGTTGCCGTTTAAAGCGGTTCGGCCGGATACAGTGCGGGGATCCGCTACGCAACTCGGGAACCGTCACGGACCCCGAATTGCAGCAACTCTGTAACTGCTAACGCTGCGAGGAGCAAGACGACGGGGTCGATTGGATGGCGATAGCGGAGTAGGGCGCGGGTGAAATAATAAGCGCAGGGGAATAGGAGAGGGAAGACGAGGACAGGTAAAAAATACGGATTGCGCTTACGATAAAGCACGACGAGGCCACCTAGCGTTCCCACGGCTGCGAGCATATTGCAGAGGAACAGGAAGCGGATAAATAGCGAATGCGTTTCGACGAAATCCTTCCACGGAGTGGGCGAGCCCGTCCACAGGGCGACAAAGCGAACGCTGAATAGGTGAGCCTCCATGCGCGGATGGCTGAAGATAAACTGAATCGCTTCCTGCCGTTTTTCCTTCACGTATTCGATTTCGCCCATGGCGGCGTATTTCTCTCGTTCGGCCTGGCTGTCGATAGGGTGCAGCCAGCCAGGCCAACGATCGCGATAAGCGTCGTTATTGCCAAGCCATAATTCGAGGCCGAGATTCGAGCGCAGCGGGATGAAGGCGTGAAGGACGAGGTAGTTGCGGGTGGTCCAGGGAATGCAGCAAAGGATGGCGGTGCCGGTTGCGAGCGCGGCATGCGAAAGCCAGCTGCAGTTTTGTTTGTGGGCACGATAAGCCAGCCAGCCGAGCAGGAAAGGAAAAAGGCTCAGGAACGTGGGATTGGTCATTAGGGTGAAGCCCCATAGCAGCCCGTAGGCGCACCAGTTGCGAAGGCGGCCGGAATCGGCGAGCGCCAGCGTCGCCCAGAGAAGCGTGGCTGCCAGGAGCGCGGAGAGCGATGTATCCCAAATCCATTCGAACGGGATGATCATCGCGTTCGGGAAAATGGCCCAGAGCCACGCGGCTGCCGCAGCCACTCCCAGGCCGGCGATGCGTTTGGCGGCGTAGAAAAGCGGGACGCAGGCGAGAGTCGAGAACAATATGTTGAAGAGAACGGTCGCGAAGAAGGCGGCGAAGGTGTACACGCCGAAGATTTGGAACATGGCGGCGACCAGAAGCGGATACACGGGCGTCAGCCATGCGGTGGGTCCGGTTTCCCGTCGAAAGGGCGAGCTGAATCCGTTTCCGGTGGCGACCGAGTAGGCGATGTCGCCGGTTTCGTAAAGAAAGGGCACAGAACGCAGCGCTTGGCGCGGAATTCTGCTGGACTGCTCGACGGCGAATCCTGCGCGCATTGCGAACGCGACAATCAAAATCAGCGAGAGGGAAGTAGACAGGGTTCGAATCATGAGTTTCATGGAGTCACTTTGCTCATACCATGGACCTAGTTCGATTAGTCGAAACGGATTAGCACGATCTCAGGATTTGTACCAACCCGCAATGGGGGACCCCAGGTGCCGGCGCCCCAGGACGTGTAGACCCACATTTTGCCGAGGCGATGGAGTCCGTAAGCGAAGCGGCCGAAGATGCGCGAAACGATCCATGTGTAGGGAGCGAATTGTCCGCCGTGGGTGTGGCCAGAAAGCTGGAGCGAAATTCCTGCTCCTTCGGCGACCGGCAAGTGGTGCGGAGCATGGACCAGAAGGATGCTGGCGCGGCTAGAGTCGATTGCGGCTCGCTGCAGAATCATACGGTAGCGGTCAGGATGCACGGAATTGTGAAAGTGCACGCCGACGATCTGGAGCCCGTCGACATGGAGCATTTCATCGTTGATGACGCGAACTCCCGCTCGCGCGATGGCTTCGAGATACTTCGTGTGGTCGGAGAACTCCTCGTGATTCCCCGCGACGAAATAGGAGCCGAAAGGCAGCGAGAGTTTCGAGAATGACTGAGCCAGGCGATCGAGGTCGGCGGCGGTACCATCGAAGAGATCGCCTGGAATGAAGAGAATGTCGGGCCGCAGACTGGCAAGCATCGAGACGATGCGTTCTGCGAAGTGGCGATTGCGGACGTGGCCGAGGTGAAGGTCGCTGACCAGCGCGGCGGTGCGTCCGCGCCAGGACATCGGCAGGTTTGGCAGCTTCACTCGGACTCGAGTGATGCGAGTGCGCGCAGCGTTTGCGACGCCGTAGATGCTGGCGAGGATCGCGAGGCTGAACACGATCGCCGCGAGCGTCCGGCGTTCGAGGTGGACGCCGGAGAAATTCGCGGCGGCATAAACGATCCGGCAAGCACATGCCGCGTAGAAGAAGTAATTGAGCACACCTAGCCAGGTTGCGGCCAAGGTGTACAACGAGCGCGCCATTCGGTTGGAATAGCGAAACGCCAATATCGACGCGATGACAAAGCTGACGGACAAAACTGCGAAGGCGACGCGCAGGACGGTGAGCCCAGGCGGGTCGGGCGGGCCCCAGAATGCGAGCCACGTCCGGTAGACGAGGAAGTGGGCCAGAAACAGGAGTGATTGGATTATTACTACGAAAACGGCGATCCGGGCTCGCACTCCGCGAATTCCTTGGCGTCAGGTAATGGTACCTGCAAATCAGATTCCTGCCAGTAGCTATTCGATTCGGAAAAGGCGTAACATGCGATTGTCGCCCGATGCTGTGTTGCCGGGCACGAATGACGTTGTCGGAGAACACGTCTGGAAAAAAATGATGGGCAGCCGCAACTATTTTTGAGCAGCAGGGTTCGACCCCGAAGGGAGTGGTCTGCCAAGACGATATCCCTGAGAGAATAGGTGATGATCCGGACGCAACCACAGTCCTTGCGAGCGAATCTAATGTTTAGCAGGGTTGGTGGCTGCCGAGTGGTCAGTTGGAGGGGACCAGCAATGACGAAATCCAATTTCCTTAAGCTGCTGTTTTCTTTCCTAGCGTGCGTCGCGGTAGCTTGCGCGCCGAAACCCACGTTTGCCCAGCATGGCGGCGGCCATGGCGGAGGCGGCGGTGGCGGATCTCACGGAGGTGGCGGTGGCGGTGGCGGATTTCACGGCGGTGGCGGTGGCGGATTTCACGGCGGTGGCGGTGGCGGATTTCATGGCGGTGGGGGAGGCGGCTTTCACGGAGGAGGCGGCAGCGCGCCACGCTACTCCGGCGGCGGTTCCTATGGATCGTACGGCCGGCCGGGCGGATACGCTTCGCGCGGTATGCCGGGCTATGGAGGCGGGGCCGGCAGAATGGGCGCAGGCCGCGCAGGAATGGGTTCTTCGGCCACCCGCGGGTCAAGCCGCGCGGGAGGGAACGCCGGTATGAGCCGCAGCACTCCAGACGGACAATGGCATTCTTTCGGAAGTGGGAACCGTGTAGCGTCGAATGCGCCGCGAGGTGCGGGACGCTCGGTGGCATCGGGTTCGGGGTCGGCAAATTCGATGGCTGGGCGCAGCGCAGGTAACAGCACAATGGCGACGCGCTCCGGCGGCGCTGCAGCAGGCACTTCCGCGGCGCGAAACGCGAGTATGAACTCGTCGAGATCGAGCGGTAACGCGGTTTCGCGCGCGACCGCGCTCTCGGGAATGGAGCATACGAGATTCAACGGCTCGGCGTTGAGCGGTTCGCGATTCGCATCGAGCCACTCGACCACGACGACGTCTCGATTCGGCACTCCTTTTGCTTCGCACGTCGGCACAACTTCCCATCGCGGCGCGTTCGCGGGATCCGGATTCGGGCGCGGCTTCGGCCGTGACCGGTTCGACCACGATCGATTCGGGCGCTGCTTCGGCTGCGGCTTCGGCTTCGGCTTTGGCTGGGGCTTCGGATTTGGCTTTGGCGGCTGGTGGGGACCGTGGGGTCTTTGGGGGCCGGGATGGGGATGGGGCTGGGGCTGGGATCCGTACTGGTATGACCCGTGGTGGCCCGGCTACGTATATGCTCCGGCGCCGTATCCATATCCTACGGATCCGATTTACAGCGACAACGTGAGGCCGCGATCGAACTCGTCAACATCAAGCGTTTACGGCGATGACAATCCGGCGATGGGCGACTACGATCCGGCGTCGCCTTCGCGTGATTCCTACAACCGAAACTCGAATCCTCCGACCGGCAACGTCGCGCTTTCGACTCCAACGGTTCTGATTTATCTCAAGGACGGCACGACGTTCGCGGCGAGCGACTACTGGGTAGCGGACGGCAAGCTGCACTATTACGTGAACTACAGCGGCGAGAGCACGGTGGATATGGACCAGCTCGACGTGCAGCGTACCGTGGATGAGAACTCGAAACGCAACGTGCAATTTACGCTGAAACCGAAGCCGAACCGTTGGAATCCCGAGCCGAGCACGAGCGACAAAGGAACGGCGGAAGCGGCTCCGGCGACTCCGAGCAAGGAATCGGACGATAAGAGCAACGCCGTTCCGGCGACAACTCCGGCACCGGCCCCGGCGCCCCCACCAAAGGCTCAGGAAACTTCGGGGTCGCAAACCTAAACCTCCAGCGCAGCGGCGGCCGCCGATAGAGCGCTTCGGCAGCAGCCGCTACGCAGCTTTTTTGTTCGATGCCGTCCAAGAAAAGAAAATCTCAATTTCGAGTGGAGAAGGAAGCACGCCGCCGCGCACGTCTGGGCGTTGGGATGCCGCCGACAGAGCGCGTCATAGTCGATAAGCGCCTCAAACCTCCGAAGCACAAGAAAACCTTGCTGGAAGAAGCGTGAGCGTCACATGGGCGGTGAGCAGTGCAAGGGAGGCTAAGAGTCTGGAGGGAAGCGCAACCCCTACTCCGGTTATTCCGGCGCATTATTTCTCAAAGAACGCGAACGGAATCAACGTCGCCCTGTGGGCGCTGATCGTCCTCTACCTAGTGTCCCGCGTGCTGCAGGTCTATCCCGGCAAGGTTCCCTTCGTGGGGATCGTTGCATGGCACGTCCTTCCGCCCGCGTTCTTTGCCGTGATTCACGGCGCGAGGCGTTACGGGTATCGCGGCGAGCTCATTTTTGTTGTGCTCTTCCTAGTGATTGGCAACGTCGTCGAGAATGTGGGCGTGCTCACCGGCTTTCCATTCGGCGAGCACTACTTTACGGACCGCCTGGGGCCGAAGCTCTTCACCGTTCCGATCCTGCTCGGACTTGCGTACCTAGGGATGGGCTATCTCTCCTGGACGCTTGCCTGCATGATCCTGGGAAGCAACCGGAATCCTACGGCAGGGGCACGCGTGGTGACGCTGCCTGTGGTAGCGAGCTTCATCATGGTTTCCTGGGACCTCGCGATGGATCCGGCATGGTCAACGGTCATGCACTGTTGGATCTGGCCGCACGGAGGGGGCTACTTTGGCGTGCCCGTGAGCAACTTTTTCGGCTGGTATTTCGCGGTGTATGTCTTCTACCAGTCGTTCGCCGTGATTCTGAGGACCCGTGCGTTTGATATTCCGAAAGACGCGGGGGCCTTGCCCCCCGGTTACTGGAAGCTGGCAGTGCTGTTCTACACGGTGTCCGCGGCAGGAAACATCCTGCTCACGATTCCGCACCCTGGCCCTTCGGTGGTCGTCGATGCTGCGGGAGTGCCGTGGAGGGTGAGTGACATTGCCGGGACCTGCGCTTTGGTCTCCATTTTTACGATGGGTGCCTTCGCAGCGCTGGCCTGGGCGAAGCTGCCCGATCGAAACACGGAAAGACTGGGTGTGAGCGTGGAAGGTTCCGACGGAACCTAGTTGCGCGATCCTCAACCGGGCTTGTAATCAGGGACAACTTCGCCAGGCTTGAAGAGCGGCGTTCGAGGCTTGCCAGACGCCCGCGCAGCTTCGACGGTGATGCTCTCTAGGTCGGTTCTGACGAAACCCACTGAGGTGATGCGAATCCTCCCGTCCGGCAAAATCCAAAAAATCGAGGGCACATTGGTAAGACCATATTGATTCGAGGCCGCAAAGCCATCGGCGTCGATGAGCGCTGGAAACTTCACACCGTATTCCTTCAGGAATTCCCGGGTATCGCGGGCGTTGTCTTGAGATATGCCCCAGATGCTGAGTTTCGCGTCGCCGTAGGTTTCATGAATGCGCTCAAGAAACGGGAAAGCGAACTGGCAAGTCGGACAGCTTACCTTAAAGAAAGCAGCGAGGACCGGGCCTCGCTTGAGCGTTTCAAGGAGCGACATCCTCTGACCGCTCGCGCTGGCTAGCGAGATTTCCGGGGCCAGCGTTCCCGCCTCAAGTGCTGACGCGTGTTTGCTTCCCGCCGCATTTCGAAAGAAGTTCTTAAGGCTCATTCGAGAACTTAACTCCTAGGAATTTGGATGCGCAGGTGCTCTTCAGGATGCACTTGCCGAAGCGCAAAGCACAAAAATTCAGAGACCAAGTGCGATTTCAGGTGTGGCGAGACTTTTTCAACGCTTCGCCTGCGGCGATCAGAAGCGCCTCCCACACGGAGGCGAACGGAGGGGCGTAACTCAAATCGAGATGGAGCATGTCGGGAATGCGCATGCGGGCGTGGAGCGCCACGGCCGCCGAATCGATGCGCTTGGCGATGCCCGAATCGCCCGCCATTTGAAAACCAAGCAACCGTTCGCTGGCACGATCCCAGATCAAGGCGGCGACCAGCGATCCGCCGCCCAAATACTTCGCACGGGAATACGAATGGATCGTCACTGAGTCGGGATCGAAGCCGCTCGCGCGCGCCTCTGCAAGGCTTAAACCGGTTTTCGCGATTTCCAGGCCGAAAACCTTCGTGGCAAGCGTACCGACAATGCCCTCGAAACGTGCGTTCCCTCCGGCGGCATTTTCTCCCGCAACGCGCCCTTGTTTATTCGCGGTCGTGCCGAGCGGAAAATAGACGGGATGGCCGCTGACCAGGTGGCGCGTTTCGACGCAGTCGCCCGCTGCGTAGATGCTGTTGACGCTTGTGTGCATGCGATCGTCCACCGCAATTGCCCCGGTCTTGCCCAGTGTTATGCCGGCGGATTCGGCCAGGCTTATTTGCGGAGCCGTTCCGGTGGCGAGCAGGGCAACTCCCGCCGCCTCGCTACCGCCGGAATGATGCACGTGCAACCCGTCGCCGCCCGAAGCGGCGCTGATCGAGTCGGCGGCGCACTTTTTTTCAACACGCACTCCGTGGCCCTTCAGTTCGACTTCGACGCGCTCTCCCATCTCAGGTTCGAAGCCTTCGAGGATGCTTTCGCCGCGTCCCAGGACGAGGACTTCCATTCCGCGGCGCGACAACGCGTCGGCGCATTCCAGTCCTATGTATCCCGAGCCGACAATTACGGCGCGCTGTGGCTGCTGGCGGTCGAGGAATGCCCGCAGGCGAATCGTCCCGGCGAGGTCATGGCAGGTGAAGACACCGGGGAGATTCTCTCCTGGAATCGATTCCGCCGGAGCGCCGCCGGCGGCGATCACGAGCTTGTCGTAAGGAACTGCGACGGGAGCCAATCCCCGCGCAAGAGCGTGAACGGTCTTGCGTCCAGGTTCGATTTCAACGGCTTCGTGGCCGAGACGAACGTCAATGTTGCGCTTCTCGCGAAAGAACGTGGGCGTGTAAACCACCAGGTCGTTCCAGTCGCGAACCTCCCCAGAGAGGTAAAACGGGAGTCCGCACGCGCCGTAGGAAACGTCCTGGCCTTTTTCGAGGACGACAATCTCAAGCTCCGGATTGCGGCTTCGCGCTCGGCTGGCGGCACTCATTCCGGCAGCCACACCTCCAATGACCACGAGTTTTTCGCGTGGCATGATTCGGATCGCCTTCTTCAGAATGCGAGAGGCATATTACGACAAGGCGGCCGTACAGTTGATGGGATGTTTCAATGGATATTGCGGGTCTTGCGGCCAACGTAGTCCATCAGCAGGTACTGGCCGAGAGTATAAGGAGTGGTGAAATAGGCTTTGCCGCGGCACAGCTCGGTGACTTTCTGCACGAAGTGAACGAGGCTGTAGTCGCTGGCGAGCATGAACGTGTTGATGAGAATTCCCGCACGCTTGCACTTGGCGACTTCCTCGAGCGTTTGCGTCACGACGAGAGGGTCTAGGCCAAAGGCGTTTTTGTAGATGCGGCCGTCTTCGAGCGTCAGCGCGGAAGGCTTTCCGTCGGTGATCATGACAATCTGGCGCATATCTTTTTTCTGACGGGCGAGAATTCGCTGCGCGAGACGCAGTCCTTCACGCGTGTTGGTGTAATACGGGCCGACCTGCACGCGAGCGAGTTTGCCCAGAGGAATTTCTTCGGCGCTGTCGTGAAACAGCACGCAGTGCAGCGAGTCGCCGGGATACTGCGTATGAATCAAATGGGAGAGTGCCAGGGCCACACGTTTGGCGGGAGTGAAGCGGTCCTCGCCGTAGAGGATCATGCTGTGGCTGCAATCGAGCATCAGGACTGTGGCGCAGGAGCTTTGATATTCGCACTGGTGGACCATCAAATCGGGATAGTCGAGCTCGATTGGCATTCCCGCACCCTTGCGCTGCACAGCGTTGAACAGAGTGCCGCTGATGTCGAGGTTCAGCGTGTCGCCAAATTCGTAACCTTTTGAAGCTCCGCCGGATTCGACGCCGGTAGCGAGGTCGCGCGTGTCATGGCGGCCGAAGCTGCTTTTGCCGAGCGAGGCAAGCAAATCCTTAAGTGTTTTGAAACCGAGGAAATCGAGCGCCTTGTCGGTGATTTCAAACCGCGCTTCGACGTTTTGCTGGTCATGCCCTGCCTGCCCGCCGGGAGTTTCGGACGGAGGAGGAGTGACCTGCGCCTGTTCCCGCTCGGAGATGTAGCCCTCCTGCTCCATACGTTCGATCAGGCGATCGATCATTTGCTGCAAATCCTGGTTCTGCGAAAGGTCGGGATTTTGGAGCAGCTTTTCCATCAGCTCGGGCGGAACGAGATCGCCTTCCTGGAGCGCCCGGAGGATGGCTGCGCGCAGCTGGTTCATCATTTTCTCCTGCGAACGCTCCATATCCATTTCGTAAACGCCGTACGGTGAGTCGAAACCGCTCTGCAGGAAAAAATCGGAGAGGCGATTCATCAACTCCTGAAGGTCGACGTCGTCGGCGGCTTCCGGCGTATAGCGCGAATATCGTATGTATTTCATCAGTTGAATTGGCGGCGAGGCGTGCGGCCCGAAGGCTCACGCGGGTCGCGCGGCTCGGGCGTTTTGCGCGCTTCGGCGAAATATCCCCGCTCCTCGTTGCGGCTGATTCGCTTGTGCGCCCAAAGGCCTTCAAGAATGAACTCGGCCGCGCTGGTCACAACCGCGGAATCGTCCTTCGTCTTCACGCCGAGCGATTCGAGATGGTCGAAGAGGCCCTGAATCTTTTTCAGCTGGCCCAGAAGCTCAGCGCTCGAGGCGTTCGTCGGCACTTTCAATTCGCCGCCGATCTCAAACCATTGCACCACTGGCTGAAAAGCGGCGCTCGCAAAATAGTTCGTGAAGACTTTGCCGACCGCTGCGCGAATCAGTTCGCGAGCAATGTTCTCCGCGCCGCGAATCTCACCTTCGTACTCGAGCTCGAATTTGCCGGTCATGGACGGAATCGCGGCGTAGATGTCTGAAACCCGCGCAATGACGGCCGAATCGCGGCTGCGAATTGCGCGCTGTTCGGCGCTGCTGAGGACATTCTCCAGCGTACTGATCGGGAGGCGCTGGCTGACACCGGAGCGTTTGTCGACGCGTTTGTCTTCACGGGCTTGAAACGCTATTTCTTCGACGACTTCGCGGATGTAATCCGGAACTTCGACGCGTTTCTTATTATCGCGCTCCGTCCACGACTCCTGCTGCGTGATGGACATCCCTTCGGCAAGCGTCGCTGGATAGTGCGTGCGAATTTCCGAGCCGATGCGATCCTTCAGCGGCGTGATGATTTTGCCGCGTGCGGTGTAGTCTTCCGGATTGGCGGTGAAAACGAGCAAAACGTCGAGCGCCAGGCGCACCGGATAGCCCTTAATCTGAACGTCGCCTTCCTGCATGATGTTGAACAGGCCGACCTGAATTTTGCCGGCGAGATCGGGCAGTTCGTTGATAGCGAAAATGCCGCGGTTGGCGCGGGGCAGCAGGCCGTAGTGGATGGTCAACTCGTCGGAGAGATTGCGGCCGCCGCGGGCCGCTTTGATGGGGTCTACGTCGCCAATCATGTCCGCGATGGTTACGTCCGGCGTTGCGAGTTTTTCGACGAAGCGCAGATCGCGGCCTAGCCAGGCAATAGGCGTTCTGTCGCCTTCCGCCGCGATTTGCTCGCGGCACGAACGGCAGAGGGGGCGATAGGGATTGTCGTGAATTTCGCAGCCCCCGACGACGGGAATCTGCGGGTCCATGAACCAGACGAGATTGCGGAGAATCCGCGACTTCGCCTGGCCGCGCAGCCCGAGCAGAATGAAGTGGTGGCGCGAGAGAATGGCATTGACGATTTGCGGGATCACCGTATCGTCGTACCCGTGCACGCCAGAGAAGAGCGGCTCGCCCTTTTCCATCTTGCAGAGAAGATTTTCGCGAAGCTCCTGACGAACGGAACGCTCTGCGATTCTTTCTTCTGTCCACTGACTGCCGCGAAGCTCACCGAGTGTTTTTGGCAATTGGCTCATGAGGGCCCCGATTCCTCATCACGGATTCAAATGCAACCCATTTCATTTTGCGGTAGCGCTTGGTGCGGCGAGCGCAAAGACCATTATAGTGGAACGCGCAGGGCGCCGATACCTCACCGCTAGGACTCAATTCGGGGGATGACCGTTGCCTTGAGCGCTTCGGCGTACTTGCTGCTGTTGGGCCAGGTGTGGGAGAAGATCCGTCATGCGCTGGATGAGAAGATTCTGGCGTTCGTTTTGGGACCGCATTTCAAGGAGAGCTTGCTTTTCTTCGAGGGGAAGAGGCAGGCGGGCCGCCACTTGATAGACAAGCGGAACTTCGGAGGCGCGCCGCGTACTCGTCCACGAGCGGCCGAACATGGCCGCATGGCATTGGTCGAAGAGTTGAGTGAGTTGCGCTTCCTTGGCGGCATCCCGCGGTGCGGAATCTTCCGGCGGATATTCAACGATGCCTTCGTGATAAGGCTTTTCGCTGAGCAGTTCGATCAACGCAAAGACGCGTCGGCCTTCGGTCAAAATATCCATGCGGCCATCGGGGTATTCTTTCAGCTTTTCGACAATCTCGGCGGTGCAACCTACGGTCGCGATGCCTTTTTTGCTGGCCAGAATCGTTCCAAACTCCACTTTCTCGGCAAGGCACACCCCGATCATTTGCTTGTAGCGAGGCTCAAAAATGTGAAGCGGCAGCGGCATGCCGGGAAACAGGACCAGGTCGAGCGGAAAAAGCGGAATGCGCGTTGGTTTCATTCTTTATAACCGCGAGCCACGAACCAGAAATGGAACCATTCAGCGTAGCGACGTAAGAGCCGACTGCATTTCGTCTCGCGCGTGCATGTCGCCTGCCTTCTGAGCGACGACGACGCCGTCAGAAAGAAGCTTGCGCGCTTCATCGAGGCGCCCGAGGCGCGCGAGCAACTGCCCGAATTGAAAGTACCCTGCCACGTACGTTGGATGCAATTCGAGGAGCTGTCGGAAATGATCCGCGGCGGAGGAGTCGTCGCCGAGCTTTGCGCATTCGAGCGCCAGACCGTAACGCGCAAAGGCGTCCGTAGGCTTTTCGGCGACGAATTGTTCCAAGAGTTCGCGGCGTGATTTCTCGGTTTGGGTCATGAATATAACGGACGTATTATAGCGGCCTCCGGCGCGCGCGCCAAGGTCGCTGCGGAAGGGGAGAGAGCTCGGCGTATGAAGAAGACGTCTCAGAAGCATCCGGTGAGCGGTGTGAAGTCGAAGGCAGCTCGACCCGCTCACGCGACAGGTAAACCCGTCAGCGCTTCCCGTTCGGAGATGGTCGAGCTGGCAATGCCGAACGACGCAAATCCTCTTGGCAATATGATGGGAGGACGCGTGATGCACTTCATCGATATCGCTGGGGCGCTGGCGGCGCACCGGCACTCGAACAGCCTGGTGGTGACCGCATCGGTCGACTACATTGATTTCCGGTATCCGATACCCGTGGGGGAGTTCCTGGTGCTGAAGTCGAGTGTGAACCGCGTGTTTCATACCTCGATGGAGGTGGGTGTGAAAGCATACGCGGAAAACATTTTGACGGGCGAAAGGAAGCATACCAGCTCGGCATATCTGACGTTTGTGGCGATCGATAAGGACCGGCACACCCATCCGGTGCCGCCGCTGATTCTGGAAACCGCCGCGGACCGCCGGCGATTTCGGGAGGCGGGAGAGCGCCGCGAGATGCGGCTCCGGATGCGGCACAAGCGTCCGCCGGAGGGCGAGTAGGTCGGTTTCAGCCGGCGCCTCGGCAATATCTCTCGGCGGCTTCGGCTGTTTGGGAGCCCTGCTCGACGCATTTTCCGAGCGACGGCCCTTCGAGGTAATTTCCGGAAAAGAAAAGACCTGGAATCTCGCGCATGCCCTCGCGAATTTGCTCGACGATATGGCCATGGCCCAGGTTGTATTGCGGCAACGCTCGCGGATGTCTCCAAACCGATGTCGCGACAGCCGGGCCGCTGATCCCGAGGACGCGCGCGTTTTCGTCCTGCACGATCTGCGCGATTTCAGTCTCGGTTTTTGCGACGATTCCGGGATCCGTCGCACCTCCGGCGAAACTGGTGAGGGCGACCATTCCTTTCGGAGAGCGTCCGGGGAAGAGAGACGAATTCCACACCGTGCCCAGCGTGCGCAGCTTCTCGCGCCGCGGAACCAAAAAGCCAAACCCGTCAAGAGCGTTGCCGATTTGTCTCCCATGATACCCCGTTGCGACGACGGCGACGGGCGCGTAGGCGATTCCGGAAAGCGCGTGCGCGAGCGAAGGGCATAAGGGCCCGAGCAGCTCTGCAGCAGTGTACGCCGGCGTAGCAACGACTACAGCGTTCGATGCGAATGTTTCTTCTCGCCCGCCCCGCGAAACGCGGATCTCGAAGCCTCCCGGCCCCCGGGGATCGGCGCCGCGAAGCGCGACCGCTCGTGTGCCAACCCATGCGCCTGCGCCCAGGCTGTTCGTGAGCGCCTGCGTGAGCGTTTCCATACCGCGATCGAAAGAACACAGCGGTGGCGGACTGCTATGCTGCGCCGGCCGCGATTTCATCGCGCCGCGCAGAACGCTGCCGTATTTTCGCTCCCATTCGTCGAGCGACGGGAACGCCGCTCGCAGGCTCAACCGTTCCGGATCCCCCGCATAGACGCCGGAAACAAAAGGCGAGACGAGATACTCCAGAATTTCGTGTCCGAATTTCCGCCGCACGAACGATGCCACCGATTCGTCTTTGTCCGGCGGACGCGTCTTGCGAAGCGCTTCGGAAACAAGCCTGAGCCGCGAACCGGCGCCCAGCAGCGAAGAAGTAAGCAGCCCCTTCGGCGACATCGGAATTTCCTGCAAGCGGCCGTGAAGCAGGACGAAACGAGGTGCCTTCGGGTCCGCCCGCTCGAGCTTCGCTTCAATCCCCAGCTGACGAACGAGTTCGAGGAGCGCTTCGGTGCCCTGAAAGCTCTGCGGTCCAGATTCAAACAAAAATCCGTCCCGCTCGGCCGTGCCGATCACGCCTCCGGCGCGCTCTTCAGCCTCAAACAAACGAAACGGCAAGCCCAGCTGTTGCAGTCGATACGCGCAGGTAAGGCCAGAGATTCCTCCTCCGATGATGGTGACATGGCTGGTTTCGGGCATGCGGGGTGGGCGCCTTCAGAGCGTCTTCGAAAACAGCGGGCGCTGGTCCATTTGCTGCTCGCGCAGATAACGATCGAAGGTCATCGCAACGTTGCGAATAAAAATGCGTCCGAGCGCCGTGACGCGAATTTCGCCGGGATCGAGAATCACAAGTCCTTCAGAGCGGAACTCCTCGAGCCGCGGAAGTTCGCGACAGAAATACTCATCAAAGAGAATCCCGAATTCGCGCTCGACCTCGTGCTTGGGAATCACCGTGTGGCAAAGCAGCCGGCCGATGACGGCGCGGCGGATTAAGTCGTCGGGAGAAAGGCGATAGCCGCGCATCGTCGCGATGCCCCGTTCCTGGACGGCCGATTGATATGCGGGCACCTCGCGGCGGTTTTGCGCGTAGGCCTCACCGATCGAACTGATCGCGCTTACGCCCAGGCCGTAGAGATCGGCGCCGGCCTTCGTCGTGTAGCCCTGAAAATTGCGATGCAACGTGCGGTTCCGCTGCGCAACCGCCAGCTCGTCGCCGGGGCGAGCGAAATGGTCCATGCCGATATAAATATACCCGGCGTCAAGAAAACGTTCGAGCCCGGCGCGAAAGATTCTGAACTTCTCCATTCCTTCCGGCAGATGTGCTTCGAAAGAACCTTGCTGCTTTTTAAGCCACGGCACATGCGCGTAGCTGAACATGGCGACGCGGTCAGGCTTCAGTGTGAGAGCCAAATCGATTGTGACCTTGAAGCTGGCTGCAGTTTGATACGGCAGGCCGTAGATCAAATCGATGTTCAAGCTCTCGAAGCCAAGCTGGCGCGCGGCGAGGATTAGGTCACGCGTCAATTCATACGGCTGCACGCGGTGAATGGTCTCCTGCACCTTCGCTTGGAAATCCTGAATGCCCATGCTGAGGCGATTGAATCCCAGTTTTCGCAGCGTTTCCAAGTGCGCTCCATTCGTCACCCGAGGATCGACTTCAATTCCAATCTCAGCGTCCCTCGCAAAGCTGAATCGCTCCCCCGCGTAGCCGAATAGGTCTTCCATTTGCGCGGGCGTCAGGTAGGTGGGCGTTCCGCCGCCCCAGTGGAACTGAATCACCGGGCGCGCCTTGGAGACGAACCGCCCAACGTGATCGATCTCGCGTTTCAGCGCCCGAAGGTAGGGAATCGCAACATTCTTGTCTTTCTGGATCGACACATTGCACGCGCAGAAAAGGCACAAGCTTTCGCAAAAGGGAATGTGCATGTAGAGAGAAAGCGGCGTGCCTTTTCGATCCGCCTTCGCGTAGAACTCTTCTAAATCGCCGGGACCGATATCGTCTTTCCACACCGGTGCCGTGGGATAGCTGGTGTAGCGCGGCCCGGGCCGGTTGTATTTTTCGAGAACGGCGTCGGAGATCTGCCCAATTTCAAGTCTCTCGGCGGCGGTGTATGCGGGTTCTGGCATTCGCTACTCTCCGGGCGCCACCTGCGCGCGCGCTGGAATCGGCGCGGTTTGTCCCGCTTCGACAAACGCCTTTGCGTTCGCAACCGGCGTCGTCGGCAAAATCCCGTGGCCGAGGTTCAGAACGTGGCCGAGGCCGCCGGTTTTCTCGACCGCCGCACGCGCCGCGGCTCGGATCGCATCCTCAGGCCCCAGAAGAATCGCCGGGTCCACATTTCCTTGCAGCGCTACGCGGCGGCCAAGCTTCTGGCGCGCGCTGGCCAAATCGGTTCGCCAGCCGACGCTCACCACCTCCGCGCCGGTCCGCCCCAAGCTCTCGACCAAATGCGCCGACCCTTTGGCGTAGAGAATTCTTGGCGCGCCGTTGCGGCCGACCTTGTCGAGTACCATTTGCGTTGCGGGCAGCTCGAACGCGTCGTAATCGCCCTTGCTTAGCTCGCCGGCCCAGGTGTCGAACAACTGTACCGCGGCCGCGCCGGCGGCGATTTGCGATTCCAGGTATGCCGCAGTGGCGCGCCCGATTTTTTCGAGCAGTTCGCGCATAAGTTGCGGGTCGGACTTGAGCATCTGCTTGGCGGTGGAAATGTCGCCGCGCGTTTGACCCTCAATCATATAGCAGGCAAGCGTCCAGGGCGCCGCCGCAAAGCCAATCACCGGAACGGACGGCCCCACGGCGCGGCAAATCGCGCGAATGGCGTCGCCGACAAATTTGGTTTCGCGTTCGGGATCGAAATAGCGTAGCCGGCGTAGACCCGCGGCGTCACGCACCGGATCGGAAAGCACCGGCCCGGAATCAGGGACGGCGAGCGATGTGCCCATGGCCTCGGCCACGATCAGAATGTCCGAGAACACGATGACTGCGTCCACTCCCAGGGTACGAAAGGGCTGTAGAGAAACCTCGGCAGCCAGTTCCGGGGTCTTGCAGATTTCAAGAAACGAATGTCTCGCGCGAACCGCCTGATACTCGGGCAGGTAGCGTCCCGCCTGGCGCATAATCCAGACGGGAACCCGTTCCACCGGCTCCGAGCGGCAGGCGCGCAAGAACAGCTCTTTCCGGTTCTGGTTTGCTCGGAGCATATGGAATGATTTCGCAGTCATGATAGCAGAAGGGAAAGAGCGTCGCACGAAGGCCCGAGGTGTAGGCCCCAGTTCCAGCGGGACTGGCGAATCCGCTTTCGACTGTAACTGTCAGTGCGAAATGAAATCGCGGATCAGCGAGTTCACCAGGTGGGATTTCTCGTGCACGATCCAATGCGTAGCATCGGGAATGCGCTTGATAAACATGTTGGGGACGTAGCGATCCAGCCCGTCCAAGTTTCCCGTGAGCAAGGCCGTGTCGCTTTCCCCCCAGATCACCATCGTTGGCACATTCACTTGAAGCGAAGTCTGTTCTTCGAGCCCATGAAACGCATTTTGGCTCTCCCCGGAAACCGGGCCGACCCTTGCGGCGCGATAGTAATTCAGTCCGCCGGTCAACGCGCCCGGCTGAGTCCAGGCCTCGAGGTAGGCGCGCTGATCCGCTTCGGTCACGTAGCCATCCCGTAGCCCTTCGCTTAGGACAATTTGCTGCAGTAAGGCGCAGTTCTCAGCAGAAAGCATCTGTTCCGCCTGTGGGGGCGTGCGAAACATCAGCATGTACTGGCTGGCCTGTTGCTGCGCCGGGTTCTCGCGCAACTCGCGCTGGAAGATGGCGGGATGAGGAGCGTTGATGATCACGAGCTTTTCGATGATTTCGGGCCGCGCGATGGCCGTGACCCACGCAACGACGCCTCCCCAATCATGGCCGACCAGGCAGCACGACTTTGCGCCCAGATTCCCGATCAGCGCCACGATGTCGCCGACCAGGTGGTTCATTTCATAGTCTTCGACCTTTTCGGGCTTGGACGACAGATTGTAGCCGCGCATATCGGGCGCCACGGCCAGGCAATCGCGGCCAAACTCGGCGAGCTGATTCCGCCACGCGTACCAGAATTCGGGGAAGCCGTGCAGGAAGAGAATCAGCCTGCCTTCGCCGCTGTGAGCGTAATGGAGGCGGGCTCCATTTACGTCTGCGAAGCTGTGCCGAATCCCTCGAGCGCTCGCGGCTGCCGCTTGCTCGGCCATCGCTGACCCTCCTGCTTGGGGGAAACTTGGTGCGACTCTAGCACCGCTCGGTCCTCGAGCCAACCTCCCTCTTCGAGCGGCCAGGCGAAAAGCCAAGGAAAGCGGGCGCATGGCCCGAGACGCCGCCAAGAGCGCAACACTGACCGATGCATGAATTCGGCGGTATAATGCGTGCTTCTGCCCAACTGGGGAGAGTTTTAGCTCTTCATGAGTCACCATTTAGACTATTTAACCCTGGCAATATACGCCGCCAGCTTTCTCTGTTACGCAAGGGTGCTGTACGCCCCCGACCTGTGGGTAGGGCGATTCGCCTCGGCTCTGCTTGCCGGTGGCATGGCATTGCACTACTTCGCTTTGCTGGAGCGGTCGCGTTTGACTCACACCGTGCCTTACGACGATCTTTACGGCTCGATGTCTCTATTCGCCTGGCTGCTGGGGCTCACCTACCTGGGCCTTGAAATCCTGCACCGGCAACGGTCGGTGGGAGCCTTTGTAACCCTGCTCTTGATTGGCTGGCTGGGGTGCCTGCCGCTGGTAATTCGCGACGACATGCCAACCGCACCTCCGGCGCGCGGCCCCCTTTTCGCTTTTCATGTGACTTTGAATACCTGGGCCTATGCGGCTTTCGCCCTTTCTTTCGTGCTCAGCGTTGTCTATATCGCCCAGGACTCCATTTTGCGCTCGCGGCGCGCGGGCACCGCTTTCTGGCGATTCCCGGCGCTCGACGTGCTCGACCGCATGAGCCGGAGCAGCGTGTTCGTCGGTCTTGGTGCGCTGATTCTGGGTGTTGCGATGGGCTTGATTTGGGAGCACCGGTTGCGCGGAACCTATTCTTGGGGGGATCCCAAGGTAATCGTGACGCTCGCGATCCTGGTGGCCTACGTGGCTTATCTCGGGCTTTCGCGCAGCGCCAATTGGCGAGGCGCGCGCGCCGCGCGATTGTGCGCCTTCAATTTTCTGGTGGTGCTGTTCAGCTATACGTTCGTGAATCTTTACCTGACGAGGTTCCACCGCTTCTTCTAGTGGCCATGCCCACCATTACCAACCCGAACCGGACGGAGACGGCGCGAGTCCAGGTTGCGCTGATCGGCTGCAACCACCGCACCGCTCCGCTGGAATTGCGAGAACGTATTGTCTTCACATCGCAGCAAGCCCTCGAAGCTGCCGACGAACTTCGGCGCAACGGAATCCTCGAGGAAGCCGTTGTCATCTCCACATGCAATCGCAGTGAACTCTACGGGGTGCCGGCGGAAACCCGAGCGGGCAGCGCCGAGGCTATGGAAGAGTTTTTCACCTCGTTCCACCGGATTCCCGCGGCGGAGCTAAACGGCCGGTTCTATCGCTGGGCTGGCACCGACGCCGTCCGTCATCTGTTTCGTGTGACCGCGGGGCTTGATTCCATGCTGCTGGGCGAGTCGGAAATCCTCGGACAGGTTCGCACCGCTTACGCTCAGGCCCTCGAATACGGGGCCACCGGGCCGGTGCTGAATCGCATGTTTCAAGGCGCAATTGAAGTAGGGAAGCGCGTCCGCGCGGAAACCGAAGTCGGCGCGCGGCCAATGTCCGTTGCCCTGGCGGGAGTGAAGCTTGCCGAACGCGTGTTTGGTAACTTGAAGGGCCACTCCGCGCTGATTGTGGGTGCGGGCGCCGTGGCCGAGCAAGTGGTAGAGCATCTGCGCAACCGCGGCATCGGAAGCCTGCGCGTTGTGAACCGCTCGTATGAACACGCTGCCGAGCTGGCCGGCCGAGTGGGCGGCGAAGCGATTCCATGGGAAAAGCTCGAAACCGTGTTGGGCCTTCCGGACATTCTTGTTACTTCCGTCGGCGGTACAGGAGCCGTGCTCACCCGCGATTTGCTCGAGCGAACCATTGAGGCGCGCAAAGGCCGTCCCATATTCGTCGTCGATCTCGGAGTCCCCCGCAATGTGGACGCCGACGCCGCAGGGCTCTACAACCTTTATCTCTACAACATTGACGACCTCGGCGAAATTGTTGAGCAGAACAAAAAAGCGCGTGAAGCGGAAATTCCTCGAGCGGAAGCCATCATCAGCGAGCACATTAAGAAATTCGAAGCTTGGCGCGCGACCCTGGAAGCCGGGTCCATCGTTGACGATCTGCGCGACCGCTTCCACAAGCATCGTGAACTTTTGATCCGCGAGAAACTGGCCGAGATGGACGACGTTTCACCCGAGGAACGCCAGCGCATTGCGCACATCACGGAAGAATTGATCGAGCGCGTTCTCGAGCAACCGACGAAACGCGTCCGCCAGGGCGGAGGAATGCGCGGGCGCCTCGGCGCGGTCGAAGCGCTGCGTCATCTTTTTGGGCTTGACGAGAAGAGCGAGGAGAAAGATTGAAGCCGTTGCGCATCGGGACGCGCGGAAGCGCGCTGGCGCTCTGGCAGGCGAATCGAGTCCGCGACGCGCTCGAAAAGTCCTGCGGCGTGGCGTCGGAAATTGTCGTCCTGAAAACCTCTGGCGATAAGCATGCCGATGCTTCGCTCGAACAAATGGGAATCCAGGGCGTTTTTACGAAGGAGCTGGAAGAAGCGCTTTTTTCTGACCGCGCTGACATCGCCGTCCACAGCATGAAAGACGTCCCGACGGAATTCTCAGACGTGTGCCGCATCCTGCCCGTTTTCCGCCGCGACGACCCTCGCGACGCGCTCATTTCGCGCCACAGCGAGACGCTTGTGAACTTGCCGCGTGGCGCGCGAATTGGTACAAGCAGCCTGCGCCGCGGCTCGCAACTGCGCGCGGTTCGCCCGGATTTCGAGATTGTCGAAATACGCGGCAATGTCCACACGCGGCTCCGCAAAGTCGAAGGGGGAGAATGCGAGGCCACCATACTCGCAAAAGCGGGGCTCGATCGCCTCGAATTGTCTTCGCACATCACGGAAATTCTCCCACCGGAAGTTATGCTCCCTGCCGTGGGCCAGGGCGTGCTTTGCGTTGAATACTTTGAACCGAACTGGGACAATCTCAGGTTTCTCGATCGTCTCGTGCATCGGGAAACCATGCTCGCCGTACGAGCGGAGCGCGCGCTTCTCGCGAAAATGCAAGGCGGTTGCCGCGTGCCGCTGGGCGCGTGGGCGCGATTCGAGGCCGAGCGACTGCTTCTCGATGCCTGCGTTTTGTCGCCCGATGGCGCGGAGTCCGTTCGCGGCCGTGAGGCGGCAGCGTGCGCTTCGCCGGCAGATGCGATGAATCTCGGCGACCGAGTTGCCGCACAACTCATCAAATCCGGCGCGGACAGGATTCTGCGCGGAGTGGGACGCAGCGTTGCGTGAACGGCGTGACCGGACATGTGCGATGAGCGACACGAATATTCTCGCGGCCAAGCGCATTGTCGTAACCCGCGCGCCGGAACAGGCGCACGAATTGGTTCACGCGCTGGTCGCCATGGGAGCGGAAGTTCTTCTGCTGCCCACCGTGGGATTTGCGCCGGCGGAAAATAATGATTCGCTCGATGCGGCGCTGCGCAGTTTGGACGATTTCGATGCGGTTCTGCTGACGAGTCAAAATGCGGTACGATTTGTGATTGCGCGGTGGCACGCGCTGGGTATGGGCGCGGAGCTGGGTGCCTCGCGAAAACAGTTCGTCGCAGCGGTCGGCGCGGCAACGGCCGAGGCAGCGAAGCGAGAAGGACTGCGAGTGGATTACACGGCGAAGAATCAAACCGGCGAAGCGCTCGTTCAGGAACTTCTCGAAGAGCTTCGGGGTTCGCTCGCGCGTAGCAACGTGCTCCTTCCGCGCAGCGATCGCGCCGACAAGCGACTCCCGAAAACGCTCGAAGCGGCAGGCGCTCGCGTGACGGAAGTTGTCGCCTATCGCACTCTCGCGCCCGAAGCGCTCGACCCTGCGATACTGGAAAGCGTTCGCCGCGCGGAAGTCGACGCGATCGTATTCGCCAGCCCGTCCTCGTTTCACAATTTGTGCGATTCAATAGACGCGGGAGAACTCGCGGCGCTCTCCACGCGCGTTCAATTCGCGGCCATAGGCCCCACCACCGCGCAAGCGCTGCGCCAGGCGGGCGCTCGCGTGGAAATCGAAGCGAACGAATCTTCCGCCGCGGGTCTGGCTGACTCCATCGCGAAGTATTACCAGCGCCAGCCAGCTCGAGCGCAGGCCCAGGCGCAAGCCAAAGTGAAAGGGCAATGAAATCTCGACGGCAAAGTCCCGAAAGGAAAATGGCGCGCCGATGACGTTTCCTGTGCATCGTCCGCGACGCCTCCGACGCACCGAAGCGCTTCGCGGGATGGTTCGCGAAACGCGTCTCAGCACGGCCGGCCTCGTTTATCCCATGTTCGCCTGCCCCGGCACGAACGTGCGCACCGAAGTCAGCTCGATGCCCGGGATTTACCAGCAATCGGTAGATCGAATTGTCGAGGAGTGCCGCGAAGTCGCCGGCCTCGGAATCCCCGCCGTAATTCTTTTCGGCTTGCCCGAAGAAAAGGACGAAGTAGGTTCCGGCGCATCCGACGCACAAGGCGCCGTACAGCGCGCCATCGCAGCGATTCGCAGAGCGAAACTCGATTTGCTGGTCATCACCGATGTTTGTCTCTGCGAGTACACCAGCCACGGGCACTGCGGCGTGGTGAAGGACGGCGAAGTCCTCAACGATCCCAGCCTCGCCTGCCTCGCCGACGCCGCGCTGTCTCACGCGCGCGCGGGCGCCGACATGGTCGCGCCGTCCGATATGATGGACGGCCGCGTCGCCGCGATTCGCGCGAAGCTCGACGAAAATGATTTCGCCGGCGTCGCCATCCTTGCCTACGCCGCGAAGTATTGTTCGGGCTTCTACGGCCCGTTTCGCGAAGCGGCGCAATCGACGCCGCAGTTCGGAGACCGCCGCAGCTACCAGATGGATCCGGCGAACGCCCGCGAAGCTCTGCGCGAAGTAGCGCTGGACCTCGAGGAGGGCGCCGACATCATCATGGTCAAGCCCGCGCTGCCTTACCTCGACATCATCCAGCGCGTGCGCCAGCGCTTCGACGTGCCCGTCGCCGCCTACAACGTCAGCGGGGAATACGCCATGGTAAAAGCCGCGGCGCGCAACGGCTGGATCGACGAAAAGCGCGTGGTCCTTGAAATCCTCACCGGCATCCAGCGCGCCGGCGCGGAAATTATCTTGAGCTACCACGCGAAAGACGTGGCTCGCTGGTTAAAGGCCTGCTGACGATGCCCCCCTCCTTTTCCGACTCCCGCCCGCGCTCCACGGAGATTTTCGAGCGCGGCAAGAAAATACTCGTCGGCGGCGTGAACAGCCCGGTGCGTTCGTTCCGCTCCGTCGGTGGAACGCCGCTGGTTGTCGACCACGCCGCGGGCGCCCGCCTCTACGATGTCGATGGGCGCGAATACATCGACTACGTTTGCTCCTGGGGCGCGCTGATCCTCGGCCACGCGCATCCCGACGTGGTCGCCGCCATCGCCGACCAGGCGCGCCGCGGCACCAGTTACGGCATGACGTCGCCACTTGAAGCCGAGCTCGGCGAGCGAATCATGCGCGCGTTGTCCTCGATCGAACGCATCCGCTTCGTCAGCTCCGGCACCGAAGCCACCATGAGCGCCGTGCGCGCGGCGCGCGGCTTCACCAAGCGCGATTTGCTCCTGAAATTCGAAGGCTGCTACCACGGGCATTCCGACGGTTTCCTGGTCGAAGCCGGCTCCGGCCTCGCGACGTTCGGCATCTCGTCGAGCGCCGGCGTGCCCGACGCGTTCGCGGAGCTCACGCTGAACGCGCCCTACAACGATCTCGACGCTGTCGAGGAAATCTTCGCGAAGCACAAGGGGAAAATCGCGGCGGTGATCGTCGAACCGGTGGCCGCCAACATGGGCGTTGCGCCGCCCACGTTCGGCTTTCTCGAAGGCCTGCGCGAAATCACCGAGCGCGACGGCGCGCTGCTGATTTTCGACGAAGTGATCACCGGCTTCCGCATCGCCTACGGCGGCGCGCAAAAGCTTTTTGGCGTTCGTCCGGATCTCACCACGCTGGGAAAAATTATCGGCGGCGGTCTGCCCGTGGCGGCTTACGGCGGGCGCTGCGAGGTCATGGAAATGGTCGCGCCGCTCGGCCCCGTCTATCAGGCCGGGACGCTTTCGGGGAATCCGCTGGCGATGCGCGTCGGTCTGGCCACGCTGCCGAAACTCGAAGCGCTGGATTTTTACGATCAGCTCAGCCGCAAGTCGGGGCGCCTGGGCGAAGGACTCCGCGAGGCGCTGAAGGAATCGGGAATCACCGGGCAAGTCAACGTGGCAGGCTCACTGCTGACGCTTTTCTTCGCTCCCGACGCCGTCCTCGACTACACCGACGCCAAGAAATCCGACGTAGCGCAATTCGGCGCTTTCTTTGGCGAAATGCTGCGCCGCGGCATCTTGTTCCCACCCTCGCAGTTCGAAGCGCTCTTCGTTTCCGCCGCGCACACCGAAGCCGACATCGAACGCACCATCGAAGCCGCCCGCGAAAGCCTCAAAGCCATCCAGTCCGCGCAGGCCCAGCCGGCTGATTAATCGTTCAGCAAAATGCCTTCGTTATCTTGGACAGAAGGCCCTCATCCGGCGAAAGCGGTTCCGCGCTCGGGGAAAAAGTGCAAGGCAGCGACTCAAATTGAGAAAGGGAATGGCAAGCTGGGGAAATGGGTTTCCTGTACTTGTGGTACTTCGCAGGCTAACGGTGGAGCTAAATTTGGGCGCGAGCGGCCCTATCGGTTAGAAACAGGGGATTTAGGCGGTTTGCGGGGACTGGTACTGGCCGTGCACCTCCTGTAATGCTAACAGGTGAGCCAGGAGGGCTCTGTCCCATGGTTCTTACCATCGCCGTCGTGCTGTTGCTTCAGCCCCAGCCAAGTCTGACAGGTATTTCGACGGGAACTTCGATGCATACCCCGACGGGCGCCTCCGCGGCCAACGCTTTTGTTTCCACTCCTTCCTCAGCTGTCACGGCGCAGGCCTCCCGAGAGACTGAGACGGCAAGCACGACCGGAGCTGAAGCGACGGCGATTCACTGGAACCTGGATGCGGTGAAATTCGACACTTCCATGAACCTCGATAGAGGCGACAAGGGCACGGCGAAAGCGTCGACGCTGGCGACGCTGACTGGCGTGTCGCTGAGCGATGCCCAGAAGCAGGGCGTTGCGAACCTGCGAATCCCCGATCCCGAGCCGGCAAAGCCGATTCCCATGACGCCGGCGGAAACGCTGCATCCGAGCCGCGCGTGGCTGGCGCTGTCATTCGCGCAGTCGAGCGCCGCGGCTTTTGACGCGTATTCGACGCGACAGGCAATCGGCCATGGCGCAGTCGAGGCAGACCCGCTGTTGCGTCCCTTCGCGCACTCCGGAGCAATTTACGGAGCGATTCAGGTGGGTCCGGTGATTCTGGACTATGTGGCGCGGCGCATGCAGCGCAGCGAGAATAATTTCTTCCGGCGGACGTGGTGGGCGCCGCAGTCGCTGGCGACGGTGGGATTCATTTTTTCGGGCGTTCACAACATGAACGTATCGAACAGGCTCGCGCGTTAGAATTCGACGCGCAAATTTTCTTCCCTCTCTCCCTGGCAAGGGTTAAAGACACCCGAGGCCCGTTTCATCAAGGGGCTCTCCTCCTCGGGTGTCTTTTTTTTTTTGCGGCGTCGCTGCCTGTGATCGCGCAGCGTCGCAGCGCGCATGAAGTTTTCTTCGTACCAGGCGACCTGTACGAAAGGGCAGGATTTTGATCTGAGCGCACCTGTACTTTTTCGAGGTTGCCTCGGTTTGCGGCAGGCTCCTAGAGTGAAGATACGTCGTGGATGGGGAACACCATCCGCGTATCGGGGAGACCGGGAGGAACCATGTGGAACAAGCCGCAAACGCAACCTGAAGTGCCAGCGTATTCGCCAGTGCAGGGACAATCGTCAACATCGTCACAATCGCCGTTTAACGCCGCCGCGAGTTCGAGGCCGAGCGCTCCTTCGGCGCGCAATGTGGCGTGCCTGGGCGCGAGCCTGGAAGTCAAAGGAAAGGTTTCAGGCGAGGAAGATTTGCAAGTCGATGGAAAGGTGGAAGGGCCGGTGTCGCTGCAAGGGCAGCGGCTGACGGTGGGACGCACGGGCACTTTGAGCTCGGAAGTGATCGCCCGCGAAGTTGTGGTGTACGGGAAGCTGACGGGGAATTTGCGGGCGAGCGATCGCGTCGAGATTAAGAAGGATGGCTCGGTGGTCGGCGACATTACCACGGCGCGAATCAGCATCGAGGATGGCGCGTACTTCAAAGGGCGAATCGAAATTGAACGGGCGAAGCACCAGACGGCGGCCAGCGAGTCCGAGAGCATCGACGTTCCGGTGGGCGCGGAAGCGAATTAAGTTTCGCGCTGAAACTTATTTCTTGTAGGCGGCAGCTTGCGCGGCGGCGGGAGTCAGGCCCGCCATGCGCTTTTCCGTCCAGTCGGCGGCGCGCCGCGCGGCTTCGACCGCGGCGTACACGAGAGATTCGGGGCCAATTGCGTCTGTGTTCGCGAAGGCGATGCGCTCGAGCGGCTGGCGCGCGGCGGGAATAATTTTCGTGTAAACGTCGGGCGCGGACAAAAACAGCGGATGACCACGCCGAAAAAGATGGACTTCGATTGGATCCACTTTGAATTCAGGAAGAAGATTCTGAAAATCGCGCAGGACGCCGGAGGCGAGCTGACGGCAACCATCAATTCTGAGAAGCCGATCGCGCTGCAGTTCTGAAATAGGTGTGTAGAAGGTAAGGATGTTTTTCTTCTCTTGATACCCTGGCTGTTTTCGAACGACCCAATCTGAGACAACGACATCGGAGAAAGAAGTTCCCGGGCACCAGGTGTCGTAGGCGCGATTGTAGACGGGCTTGTCGAAGATCATGTTGATTACCGCGTAGGGGCAGTAGCGAAACGAGCGCATGGCCTCGGTTTGCGCGTCGGAAAGACCGGAAACGATGCGCACGGTTATGTGCTTGGGCGTGGCCATGACGACAAATTTGGCGGCGATGGTTTGCAAGGTTGCGCCGTGGGCATAGGTGACGTGAACTTCGGATTTTTGCGGCTCGACGGCGACGATTGTGGCATCGCCGATCAGGCGGTCGGCGTGGTCCGCCTGAAGCAATTGCGCAAGCTTCTGCGCGAGAATGGCGTTGCCCCCGGGAAGAGTGACGCGAGTATCGTGGCCGTCTAAGCCGGCTAAGTCTTTCAGCTCGCTGAGAGCGATCATGGTGGAGGTATCTTCGGATTTCGCGCCGTAGTTGGACGGGCCATAGCAATCCCACCATTGGGTCACTTCAGGCGCATACTTCTTCAAATATTTCGAGAGAGGGACCGAATCGAATTGCTCCTGATTCTTGTCGGCGGCGAGAGCGAGCATTTCGTCGCGGAATTTCTTGAAGCTGTCGCGGACGGACGCAGGGTAAGGGAGTTCGTCGAGGCCCGCGCCCCAAGTGTCGGCAACCCATTTACCCTTGACGATGGTGGGATCGGGTGAATTGATGGGCAGAAGATCCAAGCCAAGCTGCCGCGCAAGTTGTTCGCTGGCCGTGTTTTTGTAATCGTAGGCTGAGCCGGTTGCGTAGGCCTGGCCTTCAAATTCCTCGAGGTAGGCATTGCCGCCCCAGTGCGGCTCCTTCTCAAGCAGGACGAAATCGTGTTGGCGCAGGAAATAAGCGGCGCTAAGTCCGCTGATGCCACCGCCGACGATCACGACGTCGCAGCGCTTTGCGACAGGCGGGTGCGCGAAGGGGTGGGCATCACGAACTTTGTGGCAGATCTCATAGTGCTCGCCCTCGATTTCGACCTTGGCGTCGGGTGGCGCGGCGAATAGCGAAAGATCGATGGGGCAACCGGCAGCGACTGAACCTGTCACCACGAACTTGAGAAAATCACGCCGGCTAGAAGTCATTAGACACTCCCTTCGATTGCAGAGGGCAGCAGCGAGGCTGCTTGGTCCGTGCGGGCATCCCGAGTGCGCAAGCGGTACCAAATGACGATGGTGGCGATGGAGAAAAAAAGGATCAAAGTGGATACAGCGTTAATTTCCGGCGTTATGCCGCGGCGAAGACGCGACCATATTTCAAGCGGCAGCGTGTTATCGCGGCCAATGAGGAAGAAGCTGACGGCGATTTCGTCGAGCGACAAGGTAAAGATGAGAAGACCCGCGGCGATGATGGATACGCGGAGATTGGGAAGCGTGACGCGCCAAAACGTTCTCCAGTGATTTGCACCGAGATCGAGGGACGCCTCTTC
>Ga0307475_10000200_pt1 | contig 36519 bp, 23 predicted proteins | sample atmos_gasesECM1C_FD_203317 | JGI IMG/M metagenome (GOLD analysis project Ga0307475, IMG submission 203317) | Hardwood forest soil microbial communities from Morgan-Monroe State Forest, Indiana, United States - atmos_gasesECM1C_515 | ecosystem: Environmental > Terrestrial > Soil > Temperate... | reverse complement strand
ATGTGCTGAAGGGTGTTGACAGTAGCGGGGGAACTTCGGTTGTGTGAACCACGTAAGTGTGGACGAGGTGAAAGGTGCTGAAACAAATAATTGCGGTGATCAGCTGTTGCGTATTGTTTGCGACTCAGAACGAGGCTCCAGAGCGTCGCGTGCGAGGGAATACGATTATCTCTATGCATGATCCCAAGGTGCTCATCCGGTTGCCGGAATCGGTGCGCTACGTTGGCGCAGACCGATGGGTGCTGTACGGCATCGCGGATTGCGAGTTACATGCGTTTGTGAAGGCGGATGAACAGAAAAACGTGCAGGAGCTGTACTGGGTCCAGTTCGAGGGCTATATTCCAACGCGGCCGGATTTGCACCACAAATATGATTCACCGCGGCACGCCACGATAGGCGGTCTGGATTTCTATGTAGACACCTGGCCGCGTTCGAACGGAGAGAAAACCGAAGCGGGATCCGACCGCGAACATATTGACGCGCTTATCCGTGGGAAGGGATACAAGATTCCCGCGAACATGATGTACGTGCGCCTGGTAAATCTTCTCGACGCCGAAAAACGCAAGGAGCTGATGATTATTTATGGGGAAGACCTGGCGTCTAGCGGGTTTACGGCGGCGGATCTGCTTGAGGGAGGAAAAGCATACGGCCAATGGCCGGCGCTTGAGAACGGATTGATTGAGCGGGCCAAAACGAAAATCGGTCTTGAGGGAACCGGCAAGAAATGATTCGGTCTGCAGCAATGCGATTGAATTTGCGAGAGTTTATGCGGCGGAAGCGGCTGCGGCGCGTTGTTTGGGCTCGGCATCGCCTTCCCAACGAACGCTGACAAGTTTTGAAACGCCGGGTTCCTGCATGGTCACACCATAGAGGACGTTGCCCATCTCCATGGTCTTGCGATTATGGGTGACGATGATGAATTGAGTTTGATCGCTCATATCGCCGATGAGGCGCGTGAAGCGTCCCACGTTAGCTTCATCGAGCGGCGCATCTACTTCGTCAAGAATACAGAAGGGGCTAGGCTGATAGCGGAAGATGGCGATGAGCAGCGCTAGCGCAGTCATGGCTTTTTCTCCGCCGCTGAGCAGCAGAATATTTTGCAGGCGCTTCCCTGGAGGCGAAGCCACAATATCAATGCCAGCGTCACCGGAGCTGTCCGCTTCTGTGAGGCGCATTTCGGCCATGCCGCCGCCGAAGATGGTGTGGAATGCATCGGAGAAGCTTTTGTTAATGGCGTGGAAAGCGTGTTCGAATTTTTCCTTGGTGGCGGCATCGAGTTCGGCGATGGCTTGTTGCGTATCCTGGATGGATTTCAGCAAATCATCACGCTCGCGGGTGAGGAAAGTGAAGCGTTGGTCGCACTCGTTGAATTCCTCGAGGGCCATCATGTTGACGGCGCCCATGGAATCGATGCGTTCTTTCATCTCGCGGTAGCTGAGTTCGGCGGCTGCGAGTTCTTCGCCGCTCATGAAGGCTGTCTCGGTGGCAATAAGATCTTCGGGCTGTGCGTTTACTTCGGCCATGCAGGTTTCGCGCACATGTTGGCGGTCGGAATCGTTGCGAGCGCGAGCAATCTCGGCGTGGCTGCGCTGTTCGCGCAGATCTTGCAGCGATTGGCGGCCCATGCGCAGGCGATCTTCCATTTGCGCAACGCGATCGCGGCCACCGTCCCATTCCTGTTCCATTTCGCGCTGCCGTGTTTCGAGGCGCAACTTTTCGGCGCGTAGTCCTTCGAGTTGAAGAGCCAACTCCTCGCTTTGCTGCGCGAGGCTGGCCAGTTCATCGTTTACGGAATTAAGTTGCTGGTGCAGGGATGCTTCGCGACGCACCAGTTCGGCGTGTTCTTCAGCCAGGCGTGTGGAGAGAGCCTCGGCGGCGGCGAGGCGTTCGTTCATGGCCGCTAGCTCGGCGCGTCCAGCCGCCAGCTCATTCTGATCCGATTCGATGGAGCCACGAAGTTCGGTCAAGTGTTCTGTGAGACGCAACCTTTCGGCTTCGGCCGCAGCGCGATTCGCGGTGGCGGTGGCGTGTTCATTTTTGGCGCGATCGGCGCGGGTGCGTGCTTGCTCCACGTCTTGGCGGATGCGGCGCAATTCATTCTGGCAAACGGTGAGTTCGAGGCCCAGGCGAGCGAGCTCGCTTTGCATTTGCTGGTGGCGGTGCCTCGACGCAAAAACGTTGCGATCAGCTTCACGCTGCTGCAAGTCGACTTCTTCCAGAGCCTTCTGTGCAAGCTGTAAATCGGTGTTGAGCGCTTCCAAAGTGGCTTGCCTTTCGCTGGTGTCGTGCTCGAGTTGCATGACTTCGGCGTCCAGAGCGCGAAGTTCGCGCTTCATGCCCAGCGGCCCGGCTTCATCCGCCCGTCCGCCGGTAACCATGCGGCCCTGATAGCAAGTGCCGTCGGGAGTGACGAAAGCGAATTGCGGATTGTCTCGGGCCAGACGTTCCGCGGCGCCGGCATTGTCAGCCAGGTAAGCGGCTTTGAGCCGCGGCAAAAATTGTTTGGCGGCTGCGCCCAGAGGATCGCGAAATTCAACCAGCTTGTCGAGGCGGGAGATGACGCCGTCTTCGACGCGGAAATTTATGATCGGCTCGTAGTCGGCGAGGCGCAGGTTGCGCAGCGAATCGACGAAGAAAGTTGCGCGTCCGCCAACTTCGTTACGCAAAAGGGAAACACCAGCGCGTGCGTGATCGTAAGTTTCCACAACGACGTACTCGAGCTCATCGCGCAGGTATTGTTCGATGGCGGCTTCGTGGTGCTCTTCCACCTCGGCGTAATCCGCCAGGACACCAACAGCGCGAAAATCCTGCCCACCGCCGCGTTCATTGGCGGCGAAAAGCTTCTGCACCGCATCGGCGGTGTAGGAGCGGTCATTCAGAATTTGCGTGAGAGTGGAATGGCGTGCGCGCACACCGGACAGAGAATCGCGCAGCGCATCTACCTGCTGCTTGATCGTTTCTTGTTCACGGCGCAATTCCTGAATGGTGGCCTGCCAGTCCGCGGCCTTCTGCTTCAGTACGCTCAATTGGCCACTGGCGGCTTCGAATTCGTGCGCCGCAGTATCGGCGTCGTCGCGGACTTTGATGGAGGACTCCAGCAATTCGTGTTCGTTCGATTCGAGTTTGTATAGCGCTTGACCTTGATGAACAAGGGCTTCTTCAGCCTGCTTCTGTTCGCCGTGCAAACGCAGCAGGCTTTCGCCGGCTTCCAGTTCGGAGCGCCGCAGCGCTTCAATTCGCTCTTCCGATTCAGTGATCAGGGCGGCGCGAGAGTGCGCGCGGCCCGCGAGATCATCGACGCGTGCGGTCAAACCACCCGATTCTTCTCTTAATTGCGTGACCGCCCGGATTTGCGAGTCGTTGCGACGTTCGCACTCGGCGGCCTGTGCCGCCGCTTGGCTCAGCTCACTCGAAACCTGGGTGTGCCGCAGGGAGAGTTCTTCCGAGCGCTGGCGGTTGAAATTGATTTTATTTTCGCCGCGGTCGACCTCAAGTGCCGTGAGGTTCAAAACATTTTGATTCTGCCGGATTTCCGCGTCGAGCGCGTAGATGCGGTGGTTCAAGCGGTCGTGATCGTCTTCCTGCTGTTTTATATCGGTGGCGTGTTGATTTTCCGCGGCGGTCATCTCGCTGAGTTGCGCGGCGAGGCGATCTGCTTCCTGGTCCAGTTCGCGCGCTTTGCCCGCCAACATCTGGCGCACGATGCCGCGCATTTGATCGCGAATTTCGGAGTAGCGGCGCGCCTTGGAGGCTTGACGCTTCAACGAGCCGAGCTGCTTTTCGACTTCCACCACGATGTCGTTTACGCGCGAGAGGTTGAGGTTGGAAGATTCAAGCTTGGCTTCCGCGAGCCGTTTTTTTGTTTTGAATTTGGTTACGCCGGCGGCTTCTTCAATGATGGCGCGCCGCTCCATCGGTTTGGTGGAGAGAATCAGGCCGATACGGCCCTGTTCGATGATGGCGTAAGAATCCGGACCGAGGCCGACACCCATAAACATTTCCTGGATGTCGCGAAGACGTCCGGTGCGGCCGTTGATCAGGTATTCGCTTTGGCCTGAACGGTAAAGCCGGCGGCTGATGACCACTTCGCCCGGCCTGGTTGCCAACACTGGTTTATCGGCGTTTTTCCTGCGGCGTTTGGAGCGGTCTTCTGCCATGGGTGCCATAGCCGGGGTTTCTGTTTTGTCGTCTGGCGTGCTTTCCGGTTGTTCAGGGGACTGCGCGGGGACGAGCGAGTGAATTTCGGTGTTGTAATTCGGGTCGTCTGCTGCGAGCGCCGCATCGTGGCCGTCAACGCTATGGGAAGGCTCAGAGACCTCGCTACCTTCGGCGAGCGTTGCGGCGGCCTGCGACTGAATATCAGTGGTCTCCAGCACGAATCGGGCAGCTTCGGCGAGTTCGGGGTCTTCCATGGTAATGGTGACTTCCGCGAGTCCCATGGGAGGCCGTTTGACGGTGCCGTTGAAGATGCAATCGGCCATGCGCTCGGCGCGCAGGGATTTGTGGCTTTGCTCTCCGAGCACCCAGGAGATGGCGTCCACGACATTGGACTTGCCACAGCCGTTGGGGCCGACGATGCAGGTTGTGCCCGCACCGCTGAAGGTCACAATGGTGCGTTCACAGAACGATTTGAAGCCGACGATTTCGACTTTCCGAAGCTTAAGCAAGGTTTCCTCTTTGTGTCCCTGAACGCATATAAGGCTTTAGCCAGCAACCGCCGTTTCAGGCAGTCGTAGCCCACGGCGGTTCGAAAAGCGCGATAAGAGACGAGTCTTTGTTCCCGGGGAGGAAGGCTTGTGTGGCGACAAAAACGTTGGCTGGATCTCGATGAGAACCCTAGCCGCCCGGCGCTGGCGCGTGGATGGCGGTACGGAATAAAAAATTAGCACGAAGCGGCAAAGGTGTAAAGGATTACCCTACACATTGTGGCGCATTTGTTAAGGCCACAAGTGAGACGACTAAGTTTGAAAAAAGGACGCCTGAAGCCACGAAAAGTTTTCTAATAACCATGAGCTGCGGCAATCTTGAATGAATATGATGAAGATGTTTTTTCGGACGGCGATCACGGTTGTAGTTTGTCTTTGGTAGAATAGCCTACTAACCCTATTTGACTACAGCAATATGCGTATGGCCTCTGGCGGAGAAATAATCTACTAACTTCTCTGCAGTACAGGCCGGATGGAGATATGGCTCGAATCTTGGCGTCGTTAATACTAGCGATCGAAAAGGCCTTGAATTCTTCGGCGAATCGTCAATCGACAATTGGTGATGCAGTTACACTGCCAGCTTGCCCACAGCCCGACGAGGTTCAGTAACAGCTATACGGGGCCACGCATTTGGAAAAGCGGGCATCCCTGCGGATTCTTGTCGCCGACGATCACGAGTCGGTTCGCAAAGGCGTGTGTGTGATTCTGGGGACTCGCGGCGATATAGAAGTGTGCGGCGAAGCTTCCAATGGCCAGGAAGCGATTGATAAAGCGCTGGAGCTAAAACCGGATTTAATTATTCTGGATATCACCATGCCAGTGCTCAATGGCATCGGCGCGGCGGAATTGATTCGCGAGGCTATGCCGAAGGTGCCGATTCTGTTTTTATCTATGCATCAGGGCAGGCAGATTATTGCGGAAGCCAAAAGAATTGGCGTGCGGGGCTACGTGAAAAAGTCAGACGCGGCAGCGACCCTTTTGAACGCTGTAGACGCTCTTCTGCGCAACGAACCGTTTTTTCCCTGAAGCCATTTAAGAGCAGGCGCGTATTTTGGTCTGCACTGTTGCGCCGCTTCGGCCATCACTTGGCGTTTACCTTCGGCTCTGAATCGCTCTTCAGATATTTGTCGTACCAAGCCAGGATGCGGTTCAGGCGGTCAACGAGATGCTTTTCTTCATGGAAGCCGTGCGGCTCGCGTGGATAAAGCACCAGTTCCGTATCGACTCTATAACGTTTGAGACCGCGGTAAAGCTCGGTGCTCTGGCCGACTGGGTCCACTGTGTCCGCTTCGCCCTGCAGAATCAGCGTTGGAGTCTTGGCGTTCTTCAAATGCACGAACGGGGAGCTATTGAGGAAGCCGGCAATCTTTTCGGGCTCGTAGGGCACGCCGTAAAACCATTCGTCGTATGACGGATGCTGTTCGGTGCCATATTCGGAAACTAAGTCAGATAAACCGGCGCCAGAAACCGCTGCTTTAAAACGGGTGGTTTGCGTGATGGCCCACTCGGACATGTATCCGCCGTAGGACCATCCGCCGATGGCGAGCTTGTCGGGATCAGCGATGCCGCGAGCGATCAGGTCGTCGACACCCGCCATCACGTCTTTGAAATCCCCGCCTCCCCATTCACCGCGGTTCATCTCAATAAATTTTTGGCCGTAGCCGATGGAGCCACGTATGTTGGGATAAAAAATCACATACCCGCGCGACGCCAATAATTGGCCCCACACTTCCACGGTGTCCTCCCAGGCGCCGGTTGGGCCGCCATGGATCAGCGCGATCAGCGGTAGTTTGGTTTTGCCGTTGTAGCCCGCAGGCTTTAAGAGTGCTGCTTCAATTTCCTGCCCGTCGAACGATTTATATTTATAAAATTCCGGGGCGGCCAGGGAATAATGCTTCCAGGTATCGTTGATGTTAGTGATTTGGCGCGGCTCTGTTTTCTGGTCCCAGACAAAAAGTTCCTGCGGTCGTGTGGCGGTCTGAGAGACAAAAAATAATTCTCCGCCATCCAAGACCGCAAAAGCAGAGGGGTTGACGGAAATGGTAGAGGCAATCTGCTTGATGGCGCCATTCGCGCCGAACGCGCTGAATTTGGTATGAAAGCCATCGGCGCTAACGGCGAGTAAAGTTCCGTCGCGCAGCCATTTGAAATCAAAAATGTGACGATCGAGACTAAGTTCCGAGATATTGCGGGCGGCGTCGTTCTCGACGGGGAGTAACATCAAGTCGTGAGGCGAAGGGCCGTCTTCGCGAGCGCCAATGTAAGCGATGGTCTTGCCATTGAGGGAAACACGAAGGTGGCCAAATGGTCCGCGCGGCGCGGCGAGTTGTACCATCTGGCCATCCGGCACGTGAACCCCCAAAATGCGATCAGTGTTTTGATCGGACTCCGGATGATCGGTGGCGGCAACGACGAGATTCTGGCCGCTGGGCATCCATGTAACTTCTTTGATCTCCCAGTTGGGTGGGGTTAGCGCTTTGGGATCACCGGATTCGACAGGCAGCAGCCAGGCACGGGGTTGTTTGTTGTCTTTGTCAGCGACGCGAGCGTCGTTTTTATCTTTTTCTTTCTTTTCGTCTTCTTCTGTCTTGGGATTGGGCGCGATGTAGGCGATGTATTTGCCGTCCTTCGACCACTCAAAACTCTTGATGTTGCTTTTTCCTTTGGTGCGAGCGGCGGCCTCGCCACCACTGCTGTTCATCAAATAGATTTGCTGCTCGTCTCCGCCGCGGTTTGATAGAAAAGCCAGGCGGCTGCCATCGGGTGACCAGCGCGGGTTTGTTTCTGATTTGTTGGAGTACGTAAATTGGCGCACGGCGTCTGTTTTTTTGTCGTACATCCAGATGTGCTGAGCCAGTTGCTCTGCTTTAGGTGCTTCGGAAACGACGAAAGCGAGGCGCGTGCCGTCCGGCGACAATTCCAGATCGCTCAGAAAATGAATATTTATCGCGGCTTCGGGTGTTAGCGCTATTTTGCCGCCGGCACCGACAGTTTCTTGCGCATTAAGGGGATATCCATATCCAAAAGCTGCCAACAAAATCAGAGCTAATCGAGCCTTTTTCAAGAAATATCCTCCGGGAAACGAAGCAGCACTTTAGCCGCCGCGATGGCGAGTCGTCAATGTACGTGACAAACATGACTCAAATTAGAAACATATCAGTGGTTGTATCAGTGGTTGTACATTGCTCCGCTTTTGGGGCCTCAGATACAATCTATCGTTTATCTATCGTGCAGGCGCACTCGCAGAGCGCGGGGACAATGGGGAGACATGACCGAGATTCAGTTGCATAACACCCTGGGCGGAAAAATTGAGCCCTTCGTGCCGCAAAAAGCGGGCGAAGTGCGCATATATAGCTGCGGGCCGACGGTGTACGACTACGCGCACATCGGGAATTTTCGTACTTTTGTGTTTCAGGATATTCTGCGGCGCTTCCTGAAGTCGCGCGGATTCAAACTAACGCAGGTGATGAACCTTACCGATGTGGACGACCGCATTATCGGCAATGCTGCTGCTGCGGGAGTGGGCATTCGGGAGTATACGGAGAAATTCGCGCAGGCTTTTTTTGATGATTGCAAAACTTTAAGTTTGGAAGCGCCCGAGCATTGGACTCGCGCGACTGACAACCTCGATAGCATGGTGCGACTTATTGAACGGTTGCGTGAGAAATCGTTCACGTATGAGAGTGAAGGATCCATTTACTACCGCATCTCGAAATTTCCGGATTACGGAAAATTATCCAACATTGATGTGGCGGGCATCCAGGCGGGCGCGCGTGTGGACGTGGACCGCTACGAAAAGGAAAGCGCGCGCGATTTCGCGCTGTGGAAAGCGCCTAAGGAGGGTGAGCATTTCTGGGAGACCAGCATCGGGCGGGGCCGGCCGGGCTGGCACATTGAATGTTCTGCGATGGCCATGAAGTATCTGGGCGAAACACTGGATATTCATACCGGAGGGATCGATCTGGCTTTTCCGCATCACGAAAATGAGATTGCCCAGAGTGAAGGGGCCACCGGAAAACACTTTGTTAGATACTGGCTGCATGCCGAGCACTTGCTGGTTGAAGGCGAAAAGATGTCTAAATCGCTAGGGAATTTCTTTACCCTTCGCGATCTTTTCGCCAAAGGCTATAAACCGTCGGCATTGCGGTTTGCGTTGGCCAGCGTGCCCTACCGGCGGCAGTTAAATTTTACGTTTGACGGATTGCAGCAGGCCTCCAGTTCGGTCGAACGGCTCAGAAATTTCGCCGACCGCCTAGCGCAAGGCAAGTTTCCCGCGGGCACGCAGAAAGGCATGGCCAAGAGAATCGCGGAGGCGGCGGAAGAATTTGATGCCGGCCTGTCGGACGATCTGAACACGGCGCGCGCTCTGGGAGCGGTATTTGAATTTGTGCGTGAAGCTAACATCGCCATGGACAAAGGAGAATTTGGCAGCGGCGACGTGCCAGCCGCGCAAAAGTTTTTGCAAAGTTTCGACCAGATTTTTGCGGTGTTAGTGAACAATGACGCGGAGAAACTTCGGGGTCTGGGCTATGCACAGGAAAGCAGCAACGCTGGGAACGCGGAAATCGAAAAATTGGTCGCTGAAAGGCAGGTAGCACGTCAGACACGCGACTTTGCAACCGCCGATCGCATCCGTAAAGAACTCGAAAAACGTGGTATAATCCTTGAAGATTCGCGAGACGGCAGCGTCCGTTGGAAACGCAAATGACCAACAATTTCCAATTCTTTCCCAGCAATTTTTCACCCGCCGAAACACGCCCAAACCTTTTTAGCGTTGATTAACAACCCCTCCTTTTAGTGAAAATTCTGTGATTGCGTTTGACCGCACTGTTCGTCGCCCTCCGGCAAGCTCCGCCTAAACGTTGACCACTCTTCTTTAAGGAGGAAGACATGATTACCGCACCGGAATCCAAAACGAAATCCTCTGGGACATCGCAATCTCCGTCTGAATGGAAATTTCCTCAATTAGTGACGGAACTGCCTGGACCGAACGCCAAGCGCGTGCTGGAGCAGGATGCCAAATTCATGTCGCCCTCGTACACGCGCGATTACCCGTTGGTGGCCAAGCGTGGGCGCGGCGCGGTTGTTGAGGACATAGACGGCAACAGGTTTCTGGACTTTGCCGCGGGCATCGCGGTTTGCTCTACCGGGCATTGCCATCCTAAAGTTGTCGCGGCCATTCAGGAGCAAGCTGCGGAGTTAATTCATATGTCGGGAACGGATTTTTATTACGAGAATATGCCGCGATTTGCTGAAAAGTTGGCGGCCACCGTACCGGGCCCTGAAGCTAAGAAAGTATTTTTTACTAACTCCGGAACTGAGGCGGTCGAAGGCGCGGTCAAGCTGGCGCGTTATGCGACGAGGCGCGACAAATTCGTCGCGTTTTACGGGTGCTTTCACGGGCGCTCCATGGGTTCTCTATCGCTGACGGCTTCGAAATCCACGCAACGCAAGGGATTTGGCGCGTTGTTGAGCGGTATCGAGCACATTCCTTATCCATACGCGTACCGCTGCGCTCATGGTCACACCGCCGAAACTTGCGGCGCGGAGATTCTGGAGCAACTGGAAGGGCAAATCTTCAAGCGGCTTTTTGATCCGGAGGAAGTGGCGGGAATTATTATCGAGCCCATTCAAGGCGAAGGCGGTTACGTTCCGGCGCCCGATTTTTTCCTACAGGAATTGCACCGCATCTGCCGCCAGCACGGCATCATGTTGATTGTGGATGAAGTGCAATCTGGCATGGGACGAACAGGGAAGTGGTGGGCGTGCGAAAATTCCGGCATCGAGCCGGACATTCTTTGCTCCGCGAAAGGTATTGCCAGCGGAATGCCGCTCGGAGCGTTTATCGCTCGGGAGAGCGTAATGAACTGGAAGCCTGGCTCGCACGGCACGACGTTCGGAGGCAATCCGGTGTGCATCGCCGCGGGTTTGGCTACATTTGATCTAATCGAATCGGAATACCGCGAAAACGCGGGCCAGATTGGCGAGTATATTTTTCAGAAAACCGCGAACTGGACCGACAAGCACAAAATCGTCGGCGATATTCGCGGGCGTGGCTTGATGATCGGAATTGAAATCGTGCGCGATCAAAAGACCAAGGAAAAGGGCGCCGATCTGCGCAACCATATCGTCGGCCTGGCCTTCCGTCGCGGCTTGTGCATACTTGGCGCGGGTGAAAATGCCCTGCGGCTTTCGCCGCCGCTTTTGATCGATCGCCAACAAGCCGACGCGGCACTCGCAATTCTTGAGCAGTGCATTCAGGAAGTGGAAAGCAAGGCGTAACGCAGACTCAAGAGTCTTAAGTTTTCAGCGATCCCGTGGCAGCCCTTAGAAGTTATAGGCGCCACGGGATTTTTCTCTATATACTGCGGGTACGGTCTGCGTCCTACCCAGGTAAGTCGTGCCAATATTTTCGCGTTTGATATTTTATATGGTGCGTTGGAGTGCGCATCGTGGCCTGCGTGATGGTGCTGAGCCCGCGCCGCGGAGCCAAAATCCGCGGGCCCCGCGAGACGAAAAATTCCAGCGCAAGGAAAAGGCCCGTCGCAGAGGTCTGCTCGGAGAAACTTATGGTTATTGGTATCTGCGCAGGCAAGGCTATGTTTTCATTGCAAAGAATTATATGCCGCAAGGCGTCAAGGGCGAACTGGACCTGGTGGGATACGATGGGGAAACGATTGCGTTCGTGGAAATCCGAACGCGCACTGTTCGCGAAGACATCTCTGGGTTGCCGGAGTTGAGCGTCAGCCACGCTAAACAAAGTGTGCTGGTGCGAACCGCGCAGCGTTTCTGGCCGACCGGCATCTGCATGATTGTCCGACTCGCTTTGATGTGCTGGCCATCGACAATATTCCCGGACGTCCGCCGGAGATTAGGCTGCACAAAGACGCCTTCAGCCCGCGATTGCGCCAGTCTAGATAATTTCAGTCACGATGTTGCTCTAAATGGCGATACCATCCGCAGCGCAGGCCTGAGCCGTCAGCTATCCATGCATTAGGGCAATCGCGGTACAATTTACCAATTGCGTTAGCCGCTGGCGCACAGCCTTTTCTGTGTGTTCGGGCCGGCTTTTAGCAGTATTAGTCGAGGAGGAGTCTTTGCCTGAGTTGCGGAAGGATCCAATTACAGGGCGCTGGGTTATTATTTCCACGGAACGCGGCAAGCGGCCCAACGAATTTCTGCGCGAAAGCGTAATAGCCTCGAACGGCAAGAATTGCCCGTTTTGTCCCGGGCAGGAATCCAAAACACCGACTGAAATTCTGGTTTATGGACGCAATGGCGGCAGCAAAAATACGCCCGGATGGAGCATACGGGTAGTCCCCAACAAATTCCCGGCACTGGGCATCGAAGGCGATCTGGATCGCGAAGGGGAAGGACTGTTCGACAAAATGAACGGGGTCGGGGCGCACGAAGTGATCATCGAGACTCCCGACCACGTTTCCACGCTCGCAAGTTTACCAGAGCGTGCGGTGGAAGATGTGTTGTGGGCGTATCGCGACCGCATGCTGGATTTAAAGAACGACAAGCGCTTTCGCTACATTCTCATTTTCAAAAATCATGGGGAAGCCGCCGGGGCTTCGCTGGAACATCCGCACTCTCAGTTGATTGCGCTGCCCATCGTTCCGCGTCGCGTGCGCGAAGAGGTCGACAATTGCTGGCACTATTACGACGAGAAAGAACGCTGCATTTTTTGCGACATTATTCGCCAGGAGCGCGATACCGGCGAGCGGGTCATCGGCGAGAACGAACATTTCATTACTTTGGCCCCGTACGCTCCGCGTTTTCCTTTCGAAATGTGGCTGCTGCCGAAAACGCACGGCTCTTCGTACGAAAATAATCAAAGCTCAATTTACGGCAGCCTGGCGCGCATGTTGAAAGACACGCTGATGCGGCTGGATTCCGTGCTGGACCGCCCGGCGTACAATTTCATGATTCACACTTCGCCGATCGGTGAAGAAATCAACGATCATTATCATTGGCACATTGAGATCATTCCAAAGCTCACCAAGGTCGCAGGCTTCGAATGGGGCACTGGTTTTTACATCAATCCAACGCCGCCGGAAGAATCCGCGCGTTTCCTGCGCGAAACAAAAATCGATTCGCCTCTGGTGACCAAAAAATAAACAATAAAAAACCCCGGCTTAACGTCTTCGTAGTCTTCGGGCTGCATTACCGTTATTTCAGACCTTAGCTCACGGAGCCCTGTTTTAGGTTGTCAGCTTCGAGCGTTTGCCGTTTCGGGCCGCTCGCAGCTACGCTCGGCGATTGCGCGAGTTTTGCTATACTCAAAAGTTCGGCGCGGTACCCAAGTGGCCCAAGGGAGAGGTCTGCAAAACCTCCATTCGTGGGTTCGAATCCCACCCGCGCCTCCAAATTAGGCCTCCTTTTGTCCTTCGATAAGAGTCGAATCTTTTTATTAGCGCCCGCCCAAATTCGTTTACAACTGTAATATGGGAGCGCTTGGCGCCAAGCTGTTTGCGCATCGGGGTACATCGGATGGCATTAGGTCGATGCAGGAATTGAGCTTTTTGCGGAAGGGAGTGAATGGAGATGGAAACGATCAATCGCCGCGAATTTGTTAAGACGACCGCCGGGGCCGCTATTGCGGCGCCATTCATTAGCGCTATGGCGCGAGCGCATAGTCCGAACGACACAATTAATCTCGCGGTGATTGGCGTGAGGAGCCGGGGCCAGGCGCATTACGAGGGCTTCGGGAAAATTCCCAGTGTGAGGATTGCGACGCTCTGCGATGTTGATGAGAGATTGTTTCCGGAGGCGCTGGCTAAGCTCGGTAAAGTTACGCAGCAGAAACCCGGGACAGAGACAGATCTTCGCCGCGTGCTGGACGATAAAAATATCGATGCAGTTACGATTGCCACGCCGGATCACTGGCACGCACTGGCTGCGATTTGGGCTTGCCAGGCGGGCAAGGACGTCTACGTAGAAAAACCGGTTTCGCACAATATTTGGGAAGGGCGGCAGATTGTGAATGCTGCTCGCAAATATAACCGGCTCGTGGAAGCGGGCACACAAAACCGCAGCAATCCTTCGGTGCAGGCTGCGATGAAGTTTCTGCACGACGGAGGTATCGGCGAGGTGTACCTGGCCAAGGGACTTTGCTTCAAGCCCCGAGACACCATCGGCCACAAGGCGGATAGCACTGCGCCTGCAGGCGTGCATTACGATTTGTGGCTTGGACCAGCGCCGCTCAGGCCGTTCAACGAAAATCGCTTTCACTACAACTGGCATTGGTTCTGGGACTACGGCTGCACCGATCTGGGCAATCAGGGACCTCATCAGATGGATATCGCAAGATGGGGCCTGAACAAATCTGAATATCCGGAAAAAATTTTTTGCGGCGGCGGGAAGTTTGCTTTTGACGACGATCAGGAAACCCCCAACATGCAAAACGCCACCCTGAAATATCGCGACGGCAAAATCATCCAATTCGAAGTACGCGGTTTGTATACCAACGGCGAAGACGGCATCAAGATAGGCAATCTCTTTTATGGAACGAAAGGATGGATGCACCTGGACGGCTCCGACTGGAAGACCTACTTCGGCAGGAAAAACGAACCTGGGCCATCCATGAACGGAAAAGACGCCGCTGATCCTTCGAATCCCACTGGAACCGGAGATCAAAATCACTTCGAGAACTTCATTAAAGTTTTGCGTTCGCGTAAGCAAACGGAATTGAATGCTGATATCGAAGAGGGTCATCTGTCGACGGCACTCTGCCACCTGTGCAATATCGCTTACCGCGAAGGCAGGGAATTACAGTTCGACGGGCCCAACGAGAAGTTCGTTAATGACAGCAAAGCCGATCAATATTTAAGAAGGAAATATCGCGCGCCATTTGAAGTGCCGGCGCTTGGCTGATGGTTTATCCCGTTCTTTAGGCGAAGACGTTACATCAGTATGGGTGAATAGTAATTTCAACCTGCACGCGGCAGTCGACAGGTTTGCCATCTGGCCCTGAAGCCGGTTTCATTTCCAGTTTTTCACCGCTTCCAAGGCTTGTTGATCAAGGCCCGTGCCCAGACCTTTGAGTACCATAGGTTTCACTACTTGACCGTTTGAGGTGGCGGGTCACATCAAGCAACACCGTGCCTGAAATCTTGCCCTTGCCGGCCTTCTTGGGCGCAGGGCAATAAACACATTGGGGCGAAGTGACCCCATTTGTGCCGGCACGAGGTGGATCAACCTTTGGCTCGGGCGCCTGCTGCGCTTCAATAACGTCGGGCGCGGCCATTACAACCCATAATAAGAAACCCAGGGTACTGCCGAAGTTGTTCCTCGCTAGCATCAGAATTCCGTCCGACGCGGAGACAATACCACTTTAGTTTAGTTACAGATAGACTCTTGTCTCTTTGTTGTACTCCGGTATTGCCTGAAGTAGGACAACGATTTGACCGCGGACCAATCACAAGATCTGGATCAAAATGCAGGCCGCGTGCCGGTTCCCCGGCGGCGCTGGCTGATTGCTTCGTTGCTCGGGTTTGGGGTGTTCGTGAATTATCTGGACCGCGTCAATATTTCAGTTTCACAGCAGGCGCTGCACGATGCCTTTGGCGTAAGCACGATCACGTTTGGATATTTACTGAGCGCGTACAGCTGGACCTATGCGGCGATGCAGCTACCGTCCGGCGTATTGCTAGATCGCTTTGGAGTGCGCAAAGTCGGCTGCATCAGCACGCTTTTGTGGAGTATTGCTTCATTCTGCTCGGCAGCGGCGTCTGGTGTTGGAAGTTTTTTTGTGGCGCGATTGTTGCTGGGAATTGGTGAAGCGCCGACGTTCCCGGGAAATTCCAAGGCGGTGGGCTATTGGTTTCCGGATCGTGAACGAAGTTTGGCTACAGCTTTTTTTGACTCCGCGGCCAAGCTGGGACCTGCACTCGGAGTGCCCTTTGTGGGGCTTTTTTTGTTGCACTTTGGATGGCGGTGGAGTTTTGCGGCCACGGCGCTGACTAGTCTTGTTTATTTGGCGTTGTTTTATTGGCTGTACAGAAATCCCAGCGAAGACAAAAAACTTTCCGAGGCCGAGCGTCAATTCATCGTGCGTGGAGGCGCGCAACCCGAAGGTGCCGGCAAGAGTGAAAAAGGAGCCTCAATTTTATACTCAATTTTATATTTGTTGAGCCAGCGTAAGGTGATTGGCTTGGTGTTAGGCTCCTCGGCATACAACTACACTTTTTATTTGTTGTTAACCTGGCTTCCGAGCTATTTGTCTACTGCACTGCATGTGAATCTGCGCGATTCCGTGTTGTACTCCGGCGTTCCGTGGATGTTTGCCGCACTCACCGATTTTCTTATCGGCGGGTGGATGGTGAATGTATTAATTCGGCGTGGATTTGACTCTTCGCGGGTGCGCCAAATTGTCCTGGTGCTCGGAACTGCGTTGGGACTTGGCATTTTAGGCGCGGCTCAGGCGCGTACGCCTGCGGCGGCAATATTTTGGATCAGCATGTCGATCGGCGGCCTCGCGGCTGCTGCTCCGGTTGGTTGGTCTATCCCATCGTTGATTGCGCCGGCGGGCAGCGTCGGAAGGCTTGGAGGAATCCTTAATTTTGGAAATCAGTTGTCGGCTATCGCGGCGCCGATTATCACCGGCTACGTGGCTACCATCAGCCGCTCCTTTGGGTGGGCTTTTGCCGCGGCAACGTTGTTTTTATTGATTGGCATCGGTGGTTACCTGTTTTTGCTTGGGCGCATCGAACCTATTCCCGATCCTGCTTGAATATAGAAAAAGTGGTTTTGCTACAAGTGGAAAAGAATCTTGCAGTGGCGTACAACGTTGAGGGCAGTTTTTAAACTGCAGCTGAGACCACCGGCGTAATCGGGCATTCAGGAGAGGGCAAATGAGAATTGGAATCTGCATGTTACTGTTGATGGGATTAACGATCACTGATCAGCGAGCCGCGACAGACTCGCAAACCCCTGGGGTGAAGAAAAGCGTGTTCGGGAAGACGAAAGACGGCCGCGAAGCACACCTTTTTACCCTTTCGAACAAATCGGGCATGCAGGTGATCATCAGCGATTTCGGCGGTACGGTAATTTCCATCAAGGTTCCTGATCGCAACGGGAAAATCGGCGACGTGGTTCTTGGTTATGACACGCTGGCCGGATACCAGGAGGGCACCGCGTCCTTTGGCGGAACGGTCGGGCGTTACGCCAATCGTATTGGCGGAGCAAAATTTTCCCTGGACGGAAAAGAATATAGGTTGGAAAAGAACAACGGTGAAAATCACCTGCACGGGGGATTCAATAAGGTGTTTTGGGACGCGGAGCCCGGCGCCGGAAAAGCCGGCCCTTCGCTAAAGATTCATTATTTAAGCAAGGATGGCGAGGAAAATTTCCCGGGGAATTTATCGGTAACCGTGGTTTTTACTCTCACGGACACCAATGAGCTTAAAATTGAGTACACGGCGACCACCGATAAAAAAACGGTGCTGAATCTCACCAATCATTCTTATTTTAATCTGGCGGACTCGGGCACCATTCTTAACCACGAGCTCACCATAGAGGCCAGCCGCTTCACTCCTGTTAATGCGGGAATGATTCCAACCGGTGAGCTCCGCCCTGTTGCGGGTACGCCGTTTGATTTTCGGCAAGCCACCGCTATTGGCGCGCGCATCGAGCAAAATGATGAACAGCTAAAGCTTGGCCATGGTTACGATCACAACTATGTTTTGGATGCGGGCATGAAATCGGAGCCGAGCCTGGCCGCGATACTTTATGAACCCACGACTGGCCGCGCTGTGGAAGCCTGGACCACCGAGCCTGGCATCCAGATCTACACCGGCAATTTTTTGGACGGCACCTCTCATGGCAAGGGCGGCAAAACCTACGAGCGCCGTTCGGCGGTGTGCCTGGAAACGCAGCACTTTCCGGATTCGCCGAATCATCCGGATTTTCCCACTACGACGCTCGCGCCCGGCAAGGAATTTCACTCCATCACAATCTATAAATTTTCCGCAAAATAGGGAGCGTATGCCTTCACTAGGGACTACTCGTCATCCGTCTATTTCTTGCCGCGCCATTATTCCGTTGCTGGTTTTTGCCGGCGCGACGCGCGCGCAGACTCCCGACTCTTCCGAGCCCGCAAAAAAGCTGACCGTGGAGCGCATTTATTCTGAACCTAGCCTCAGCGGCCACGTGCTGCGAGGAATCACGTGGACGCCCGATGGCAAACAGGTCAGTTTCCTGGAAGCAAAGGGATCCGCCGCAGAAGGCGCCGCCGAGGAGGGTGTTCAAAATGCGCGCCAAGGCAAGAAGAAGAAAGAGAACAACGCCGATCTGTGGATCGTGGACGCGACGTCCGGTGACCGCCGAGTGCTGGTATCCCGCGAGCTCCTCGCGTCCATGTTGCCGGAAAGTTCTGCTGCGCCGACGCAAGCCACGGGGCTCGGCCGGCACGCGCCGGCAGATTATCAGTGGGCTCCGGATGGCGCGGCGCTTTTGTTTCAGGGGCCAAACGCGCTGGTATGGTTCGAATTGAAGTCGAAGTCGCCTCGCACCTTGGTCTCAGGCAAAGCGGCCCTGTCCGATCCCAAAATCTCGCCAAACGGCAAGTTTGTCAGCTTCATTCGCGACCACAATCTGTGGCTGGTAAATATTGCGGATAACAAAGAGCGGGCGATTACACACGATGGAGTGGAAGAAATCCGCAAAGGTGAGCTGGACTGGGTGTATCCGGAAGAGTTGGATATCAAAACAGCTTACTGGTGGGCGCCAGATTCTTCAGCAATAGCCTATCTCGAAATGGATGAACGCAAAGTGGCGCAATATCCGCTGGTGGATTTCGCGTCCTTTGACGGTAAGGCCGAGATGGAGCGTTACCCTCCGGTCGGTGGCGCCAATCCGGTGGTGCATGTCTTTGTAGTACCTGTGAGTGGGGGCCAGACGAAGCAGATGGACACGGGCCTCGAAACGGATCAGTACATTCCAAGAGTGAATTGGCTGCCGGATTCGAAGCATGTGGCCATACAACGATTGAATCGAGCGCAGACAAATCTGGATCTGATGATTGCGGATGTAGCGACTGGCGCTTCGCGCGTGGCGCTCACGGAGAAAGATCAGTATTGGATAAATGTCAGCGATGATCTCAGATTTTTGCAGGATGGACAGCGGTTCCTGTGGTCCAGCGAAAGATCGGGGTTTCGTCACATCTATCTTTACAATCTGGAAGGGAAGGAGCTCGCTCAGCTCACCAAAGGCGACTGGGAAGTTTCGGCCATTGACGCCGTAGACGAGAAATCCGGGTTGGTTTATTTCACAGCCACGGAAAAATCTCCCATGGAGCGCCAGCTTTATCGCGTCGGTCTAGACGGCGCCGGCTTTACGCGCATCACCAAAGAACCGGGAACGCATGCGGTGAATTTTGCGCCCACCGCGGGCAGCCCGCCAGGCGTCAATGCCGCGAGCCTTGGAAATGCTTCTGTAAGTGCGTTCATCGATACGTATTCGAACGCCATGAATCCCCCGCGTCAGGATTTACTGCGGCCTGATGGTTCGCGAATCGCGGTCCTTAACGAGAATAAAGTTGCGGAACTCGCCGGCTATCACCTTTCCCCGGTCGACTTTCTACGAGTTAAAACGCATGACGCGATGATGCTCAACGCCTTCATGATCAAGCCGCCGGATTTTGATCCGCATCGCAAATATCCCGTGCTGGTCTATACCTACGGCGGCCCGCACGCGCAGGTGGTAATGAATGAGTGGGGGCGTTCAACTTTTCTCTGGCATCAGTTGATGGCGCAAAAGGGTTACATCATTTTTGCGCTCGATAATCGCGGCTCGGCCGGGCGCGGACATCTTTTTGAGGAGCCTATTCATTACCGGCTTGGTGCGCAGGAACTATCTGACCAGCGCGACGGCGCTGCGTATTTGAAGTCGCTGCCTTACGTTGATGGTAATCGCATCGGCATTTGGGGATGGAGTTACGGTGGACACATGACGCTGCACGCCATGTTTGAAGATTCGAACGATTTCAAGGCTGGCTTTGCCGGCGGCCCGGTTACCGACTGGCATTACTATGATTCGATTTACACGGAACGCTATGTGGGCCTCTTGCCGCAGAACGAAGACTATTATAAAGCCTCGTCTCCGATTGATAAGGTCAAACAATTTCGGGGAAAATTGTTGATCGCGCATGGCACGGGTGATGACAATGTGCATTTCGCAAATACACTTGCGCTGATCAATGAGCTGATTGAGAACGGAAAATATGTGGAAGTGCTGCCGTTTCCGGGCCGAGGTCATGGGGTCAGCGACGCGCCCGCGCGGCGGCTGCTGATGGAACGGGTAACGCGCTTTTTTCTGGATAATCTGTGAGAACTAACATTCTTGGTGCTCGCTAGAAAACCGTAACAGCGGCAAGAATCTCCGCAACTCGAACGGCGAAATCTGCAAACCACCTTGCTCTTTCGCCGCATCCAACGTTAGTCACGTAAACTAGGTCCGTGCGTTGCAATTCATTTTTGTACTTTGCGAACAATGCGAGGTTCGTGTTGCAGTCGGGGAGCAAACATTCACCCAGTAATGCCGGTTGGGGCAATCCGCCGTGGACAATCGATTTTCGGTCTACGGCTCGCGCTCTGCCGGCCGAAGTGGATTTCGCCATTGTTGGCGGCGGTTTCAGTGGCTTGTCGGCCGCGGCGAGACTCAGACAAGTGCAGCCTGACAAGACAACCGCAGTGTTTGAAGCCGATTGCGTGGGTGCGGGCTCCAGCGGGCACACCGGAGGAATGACGCTGGCGGAATCGGCAGCAGGTGACTTGCCCGGCTTAGGGGATGTACTTGAAGGGTTTGCCGAGATCCAGCGCGAGTTAAAAATCGAGTGCGATTTTAATTTGCCGGGGGCATGGGAACTGGGCCGTAAGCGTGTGAAAAAAGATTCGCCCATTTCCTGGAACGATTCCGGAACCCTTGGCGTGGTAAACGATGTTCCTGGAGGGAGTGTCGATCCTGGAAAACTTGTTAGCGGCCTGGCGCAAGCGGCGCAGCGATCGGGTGCGATAATTTTTGAACACGCCCGTGTAGAGAAAATTTCTTATGAGCGTCCCCTGGAATTGGAAGTGTCGGGAAAGCGTGTCCGCGCCGGCCAGATATTGATTGCCACCAACGCGGAATCGCTGGAGCTCAGTGAGTTGTCCCGTGCCGCGGAGCCAAAATTTACTTTGGCGTTGACAATCGGGCCTTTGACAGACGCGCAACTAAGGGACACTGGTCTATCCACGCGCAAACCGTTTTACACCGTGGATATGCCTTATCTTTGGGGCCGCCCTCTTCATGGCAGCCAACTGATATTTGGCAGCGGGCTGGTGCACCTCGAGCACTGGAGCGAACTGCTCAATCTGGACATTTCGAGCGGTGAAGCCGTGGGACTGATGCGCCTGCTGGAGTCGCGCGTGCGTTCCTTGCATCCGGCGTTTGAAAATATCCAATTTACGAATCGATGGGGCGGCCCGATTTTAATTGCGGACGATATGATTCCAGTCTTCAGGCATCACTCAAAAAGCAAACTTATAATTGTCCTGGGAGCGTATAGCGGGCACGGAGTTGCGCTTTCCGTTTATCTGGGCCGTTGGGCCGCCGACGTTTTGACTGGGAAGAGAAAGTTGCCGGCGTGGAATAAATCCTTGGGAGCTAAACACTGAATGGATCTTCGCACACCGTGTCAGACAGTTTTCATCGCAGCAAAACGCTGTACGATTCCAGTCGTGGTCGGCTGTGCTGTGGTATTGCTCTGTTGTGTGCCGCGCGGCGTCACGCAGCAACAGTCGGACAGTGAAGCGGTCATCAATCATCTGAATGCGGTCATAAAATTGTATCGCAACGCCTCCGCCGAATTGCAAACTGGCGGTGCGCCCAGCGACGTTATTTACCAGGACGCTGAAAAGAGCCTTACGGCTGACGTTGTGAAGCTGGCATTTCAAGCGGCCAGAGCCGAAGCTGCTGCGATCCGCGCCAGCGAGAAGACCGGAACCCCCAATTCCACCGCAGTCCAAAACTCAGCGCAGACGGAGGCTCGCAACAAGGCGCGTATCGCCGAGTTACAAGCAAAACTGGACGATATCAATAAACAAATTGCTTCCACTCCCAAGAATAAGCGCGATGCGCTGATCGCTCAAAAGCAAGCGCTCGAAGGCGAGTTGAATCTCGAGAACGCCGTTCAAGAAGTCATTCAGAAAAGGGCTGCTTTCATGGAAAGTGGCAACGATGGCGGGGCGGAAGGACTGGAGGGACGCATCAATCAATTGACCCATTCGGTGCCCGGCGTGTTTGCATTTACGAATGACCAGAAACCTGGGACGCCAGCGAAGCCAAGCGCGCAATCGGAAGCCAACAAACAAACTCCTTCGGGACTGGTATCGCAAGCTCTTGCGCTCTACGGAGTCATCGCCAGTGTTCACCAGATTGACCAACTGAACGATCAGACTGCTGGCGTGCGGGACACGGCAAACAACCTGCGGCAGCCTTTGCGCGATGCCCTCATTGCGGACATCAAAACAGGGCGCGAGCTCACCGATCAGTCGTCCGCGGGCAAAATTCCTCCGCCATCCCCGCAACAATTTCAGGAGCTGACCGATCATTTCAAACGATTATCGGCGGTGGTATTGCCTCTGAGTCAGGAAATCGTAACGCTCGACCAATCCAGCGCCAATCTTGTGGAATGGCGAACTTCGATTCTTCGCGAGTCGAAATACGAAGCGCGAGCGCTGTTTGTGCGTGTGGGCATGATTCTCCTGGCGTTGGGAATCGTTCTGGCTCTGTCGGAGGTGTGGCGCCGTCTCACCTACAAATATATTCACGACGCGCGGCGCAGGCGCCAATTTCTTTTGCTGCGCCGATTTGTCATAGGATTTCTTATCGGCGTGGTGCTCATCCTGGGATTCGTGACTGAGTTCAGCTCGCTAGCCACGTTTGCGGGATTCGTTACCGCTGGTATTGCGGTAGGACTGCAAACCGTCCTGTTATCCGTGGCAGCTTATTTCTTTGTGGTGGGCCGTTATGGAATTCACGTGGGGGACCGCGTAAGCGTTTCCGGCGTTACCGGCGACGTGATCGACATCAGCCTGGTTCGACTTTACCTGATGGAGTTGGCGGGCACTGGCATTGATCTCTTTCCTACCGGGCGGGTCGTAGTGTTTTCGAATTCGGTGCTGTTCCAGGCCACCACTCCTCTATTTAAACAAATTCCCGGCACTGAATATGCGTGGCACGAAGTTGTTTTCAATCTGGCCCCGGGAGGCAATCACAAGCTCGCTCAAGAGAAACTGTTCCAGGCGGTCAATGCTATTCACGATCAGTACCGCGAAGGATTCGAGCGGCAGCAGGGCTTCATTGAGCGGCGCATTGAAGTGCAACTGAAAGCGCCAAGTCCCGAAACGCGGCTGCAATTCGGCGACAACGGCTTGGAGCTACTGGTGCGTTACCCGGTTGAAATTCGCAATGAATCGGTCACAGATGAGCAGGTCACACGCAAGGTGTTGGAAGTGATTCAAACCGAATCCGAGGTTCAGGCCGCTGTGATTGGATCGCCGAAGATTCGCGCAGCGATCAAAGGCTGATGAAATCTTGAACATGTAAAGCTGCTTTTCGTGGATTTCCGTGCGAACAAGATAACTTATTACGGGGCGATGATGTCCCTTAACTTTGGTTTTACCTGGATGGCTGCCAGGCTCGACGCATCCCATCCGCCGCCCAGCGCTTTAACCAGCAGGACGCTGGTAGTCAGCCGCTGTCCCTGAATATTCACCAGCTCTTGCTGGTTACTCAGGAGATTTTGCTGCGCGGTCACGACATCGAGATAACTGACCAAGCCGCCCGTATATCGATTGGTGGAAATGTCCAATGTGCGTTGGGCGGCGTCAACCGCCTGCTGCTGCGTTTGCTGCGCCTGAATGAATACGTCTAAGGCCGTCAAATCGTCCTGCACTTCGCGAAACGCATTCAACACCGTGGCCCGGTAATTCGCGACATTGGCATCGAAACCTGCTTGAGCAAATTGTACTTGGGCGCGGCGCGCCCCACCGGTAAAGATGCTCTCCGATACGTCGGCGCCGACAGCCCAAAACATACTCGATAAATTCGCGATCTTCGCGAAGTCTGTCACTTGCGGACCCGCGGTCGCAAATAAATCGATAGTCGGATAATAGGCAGCCTTGGCTACCCCAATCTGTGCGTTGGCCGAGGCCATCTGCCGCTCCGCTGTCGCTACGTCGGGTCGCCGTTCCAGCAAATCGGACGGCAAGCCGGCGTTTAACGGTGGAGGAGCAGCGGCGTTCAACTCATTCGAAGGCAAATGAAAGTCCGGCGCAGGTCTTCCGATTAAAACTGCAATGGCATCTTCAAAAGCTTTTCTTTGTTGTAGCCGCAACTGCGCCTGCGTTTGTGTTGTGCGCAACAGCGTTTCTTCTTGCGCGACATCCAGGCCAGAGGCTACGCCACCGTTGTGCCGCGAATTTACGAGGTCCAATCCCTTTTGCAGCGCTTCAACGGTGCGATTCAAAATTCCAATCTCACTGTCGAGCTCACGCAGCGAAAAGTAATCTCCCGCCAGCTCGGCAGTGACCACCAGGCGCACATTTTCCAGATCCGCAGCGCTGGCCTGGTATGCCGCTTCCGCGGATTCGATGCTGCGTCGTCGTCGTCCAAACAGATCGACTTCATAGCCGGCTACGAAGGGGAGCGAGAAGGTATTTTGCTGCACTGTTCCCTTGACGGGGAACCCAGAACTGGGCCGGTTGCCTGAAAGTCCCTGGCGCTCCGCCGTGGGCGTGGTGGTGCCGGGAGTCAAACCAAGAGTTGGAAAGAGCGTAGAGATTTGCACCGCTGCCGTAGCACGAGCCTGCTCCAAACGAGCGATGGATATTTTGATGGTCTGGTTGGCGTCGATGGCTTGCTGTTCCAACTCGTTCAGCTCATCGTCGTGAAAAACCGTCCACCACGCGCCTTTTGGTATCAAGTCTTTGGGCGCGCTTTCGCGCCACGGTTCCTGCACGTCCCAAGTGGCCGGGACCGGAGCAGTCGGCCGGTGATAATTTGGGCCTACCGTGCAGCCGGCCAGACAGGCGGCCAAAGAGAAACTGCCAACCACCACACGCGCACGGACGACAAAATAATTTTGTTTGAAGTTCCAGCTACTCATAAATAGATGTAAAGGTCACCAATCGAAATTTATTGATTTTTAGGCGCGGGCTGCCTGTTGTTATTGTTGCCGTTCGGATTGGCGGCGGGCATTCCACTGGGAGGCCGCGTTCCATTATTCGTAGCTGGGTTGCCTTGACCGCTGGAAGCGCCCGTCCCCGTGCTCGCGGGTGCAGGCGCGGGAGGTTGCGCGATTTGCTTTACGTTTACCCGCACACCCTCGTCAAGTGAATCGGCGGGATTGATCACGATCCAGTCGGCAGGCTTTAAGCCCTGCAAGACTTCCAGTGTCGTGCCGTAGTCGCGGCCGATGGTCAAAGGTTGCAAGTGCGTTTTATGATTGTCATCAATGACCACCGCGCGCAATCCTTCGGAGCGGAATAACAACGCGTTCACTGGCACTTCCAGCCGCGAGCCACTCACCTTTACTTCCAGATGCACTTGCGCGTAGCCACCTGGTAACAATTGTCCCGACTTGTTGGGGACGTCTACTTCCGTCAACAGCGTGCGCGTATTCAGATCGATGGAATCGGCGGTGCGCGCCACTTCTCCGTAAAATTTTTGCCCGGGGTATTGCTGCAATTCCAGGTACGCACCAAGTCCCTGGTGGATCGCCGGGGCATAAACTTCCGGCACGTTAACGAACACGCGGATGGGATCCGTCTGCGCCAGGGTGAATAATAATTGCGCGGAACCGCCGTTTCCGGCGTTGATCAGGTTGCCGATATCCACATTGCGCCGGGTGATTACGCCGCTAAAAGGCGCATAAATATGCCGGAACGATTCGGTCTCCTGCAATCTGCGCACATTGGCTTCGGCCGATTGCGTGTTAGCCCGTTTGGCTGCCAGATCGCCTGACGCGTTGTCCACCTCTTGTTTGGATACGCTATCGGTTTTGAGCAGCCCCTCGTACCGCGAGGCGGTAATTTGTGAAAGATTCTGATTAGCTTGCGCGGTTCCCAACTCGGCTCGCGATTGTTCCAATTCCTGAGCGACTTCCGGTGTATCGATTTCCGCGAGCAGGTCGCCTTTATTTACGCGACTGCCAATGTCGTGGTACCACTTTTTCAAATAGCCGTTGATGCGCGCATAGATTGGTGATTCCACATAGGCCTGCAGCGTGGAGGGCAATACCAGGTCCTCGGAGTCGGCCTCCGCAACAGGATGAACTACCGATACCGTAGGCACCGCGAGAGCCTCCGTCTCCTTGGCCAAGGCTTTGTACTGCGAGCGGCGCATCAGCAGCGTGATGCCGCCGGCAACCACTAATAAAAGCGCGACCAGCACCAGTACCAGGAACAGACGGCTGCGCTCCGGTTTCCGTGGCGCTTGCTGCGTCCGCGGTTGCTCTCTCACCGGTTCGCGATCCCTCGTTGTGCGCTGCTCCTTTTGTTCCATTACGTCCTGACTCATGCTTGGCTCCACTGCTTTCCCTTGGGCATCATTTTATGCTGTTGCTGGCTCTTTGCCGTGCGCTTTTCTTTTTTCCAGCCACCCGTGAATCACGGAAAAAACGCAGGGCACAAAAAATAAGGTCGCGAAGGTGGCAAACAGCAACCCGCCGATTACCGCGCGGCCCAGCGGCGCGTTTTGTTCGCCGCCTTCGCCAAGGCCAATGGCCATCGGCACCATGCCGATGATCATCGCCAGCGCGGTCATTATAACCGGACGCATGCGCACAAAACCGGCTTCTACGGCGGCGTCCAGTGGATTCTTACCTTCGTCCATCTGCTCGCGCGCAAAAGAGACCATCAAAATACTATTGGCGGTAGCCACGCCCATGCACATAATCGCGCCCGTCAACGACGGCACGTTCAGCGTTGTATGTGTGATTAACAGCATCCAGCAAATTCCCGCCAACGCGCCCGGTAATGCGGTGATGATGATAAAAGGATCCAGCCAGGATTGAAAATTTACGACGATCAATAAATAGGCCAGCGCGATGGCTCCCAGCAACCCGAAGCCCAAGCCGGTGAAGGAAGTCTTCATGGTCTGTACCTGGCCACGAATAATGATGTGGCTTCCCCTGGGTAACTGTTTTTCCATTTCCTTAACGCGTTTCTCAACCTGGTCGGCGACACTCCCAAGGTCGCGTCCTTCCACGGAGGCGTAGACATTAATCATCGGTTGCACATTGTAGTGCGAGACCACCGCCGGTCTTGCCGTCGTGGAAGTGGTCACCAGGTTAGCCAGAATCTGCGGAGGCAGATTCGGCGTACTCGCGGTCACTGGGGTATTCTGCAAAGCCTGATAAGTATCGACGCGATATTGTGGCGTTTGCACCGCCACGCTGTAGCTGACGCCATTTTTTGGGTCCAGCCAGAATGCTGGCGCCGTCTGGAAACTGGAGCTCAGGGACACGAGCAAATTCTGCGCCACGTCCTTGGCTTGCAATCCCAGGTTCTGGACACGGGTGCGTTCAATATCCATGTGCAGCGTTGGTTGATCGAAGGCTTGCTGCACGTGTACGTCGGCGGCTCCGGGAATGTGCCGAAGTTCGTTGGCAAGTTTCTCGCCCACAACAAAGTTGCCTTGCTGGTTGTTGCCGGTAACCTGTATGTCGATAGGCGCGGGCGATCCAAAATTCAAAATTTGCGTGACGATGTCGGCGGGTTGAAAGAAAAATTGGACCCCCGGAAACTCCTGCGGCAGCCGTTCGCGAAGATCATTGATGTACGTCGGAGTTGGCTTCTGGCGTTTGGGTTGCAACTGCACCAGAATTTCCGCATCTGAAGTGCCGAAAGTTCCTGCGTTGCTGTAACTCAGATTCAGCCCGCTGTAAGGCACGCCGAGGTTATCCAGTATTGTTTCGATTTCCCCTTGAGGAATTGTTTGCCGGATGACGCTATCGACCTGATCTGCAAGCCGCGCGGTTTCCTCGATACGGAGCCCAGTGCGCGCTCGGAAATGCAAACGAATTTGCCCGGCATCCACGGAAGGGAAGAAGTCCCTGCCTAGAACGAAGATCAGTAAAGTCGACAACACGCAAAACGCCAGAAAGCAGCCGGCAAATACAATCGGGGTGGCCAGCGCGGCGCGCAGCGCATCGCGATAGCGTTCGCGCATGCGTTCGAACGCATGCTCGAATTTCTGCTGGTAACGGCGCAGAAACCCCTGCTTATCCGCATCGGGCACTACCTCATCTTCCGCACTCAATAGGTACATGGCCATGGTTGGAACGATGGTGCGCGACCACATGTAGGAAGCCAGCATGGCGAAAATTACCGCTTCGGCCAGCGGCACGAATAGAAACTTCGCTACGCCCGAAAGAAAGAACATCGGAATAAACACGATGCAAATGCATAGCGTGGAAACAAACGCTGGCACAGCGATTTGTTGCGCGCCGTCCAGAATGGCTTGTACCGTTTCTTTACCCATGGCCAGGTTGCGGTTGATGTTCTCGATTTCGACGGTGGCATCGTCAACGAGAATACCGACCGCCAGGGCCAGTCCGCCCAGCGTCATGATATTAATCGTTTCGCCCAGCGCACTGAGGCACAGCACGCTGACTAGAATCGACAAGGGAATCGAAGCCGCGATGATTAAGGTGCTCTTCCAGTTTCCCAAGAACACCAGAATCATAAACGCAGTCAAGCAAGCCGCGATCAGGGCTTCGCGCAGCACGCCGTAAATGGAAGCACGCACGAAAAGCGACTGATCAAACAGCATGGCAATGTGTACGCCTTCGGGAATGGAGCCGGCATAGTCTTGAATGGATTTTTTGACGCGGCTCACGATGTCCAGCGTGGACGCCGAGCCTGTTTTATATACGGCCATCAGCACACCGCGCTGCCCATTGGCGCGGACAATATTGGTCTGCGGCGAAAATCCATCGCGGATGTGCGCCACGTCGCGCATGTAAATTGTCGAGCCGTTCACCGTTTTGACCGGCAAGTCGTTCAAGCCCGCCACCGTTTGCGGGCTCCCGTTCATTTCCACGGTGTATTCCAGGGTTCCAAGCTTCACTGTGCCGGTGGGAAGAATCAGGTTCTGGGCATTCACGGCATTTACGATATCCGTGGCGGAAAGCCCTTTGGATTGCAGTGTAGTGGTGTCCAGGTCCACGGAAATCAAGCGTTGCTTGCCGCCATAAGGGAAAGGCAAGGCGGCGCCTTGCACCGTGGCCAATTGCGTACGTATAAAGTTATTTCCAAAATCGAAAAGAGCTTGTTCGCTGAGACTGTCACTGGTCAAACCAATTTGAATGACTGGGACGGTGGAAGCGGAGTAAATGGCCACCAGGGGAGGGGTCGTGCCGGGAGGCAAGGTGCGCAGAATGGTCTGCACGATGGCCGTGGTTTGCGCCAGTGCGGTTTGAATGTTGGCCTTGGGCTGGAAGTAAATCTTTACTACCGCAATTCCATTCAACGATTGCGATTCCAGATGCTCCACATCGTTTACCAGCGTGGTGACGGCGCGCTCGGAGTTTGAGGTGATGCGCTGCTCCATCTCCTGCGGCTGAAGGCCGGTGTAATTCCACACCAGGCTGATCACCGGAATATCTATGTTGGGGAAAATGTCGGTAGGCGTGCGCATCAGCACCACTGGTGTCAGCAGTATGATCACCATGGCCATCACGATGAAGGTATAAGGGCGCGAAAGCGCTAAACGAACAATCCACATGCTGGTATTTGATTTTCCTTGGCGGGCCCGTTTTCAGCCCGGCACACCCAACGACCGGGTTACTTTCTTTAGATTCCGCGATGGGCTCTTTTGGGTACGCACAACCGAGGACGACGTACCGTTTACTGGTTGTTCGATGCCCATGATAGCCCACTTGTTACGGCTTGTTATGGACGTCAGCGGGTCAGGGAAGATGCGTCGAGCAATTTCTTCGATTCACATCAGCGGCAAAATCGCTGGCTGGCTAAGTTTTACGTAATTGTAAAAACGCAGAGAACACGCGCAGGCGGCAAGGATGGTGACTACTCGCGGAAGATGAAATTCAAGCGCACGCCGCAAACTTCCACCTGGTCGCCGTCCTTAAGCTGCACCGGACCTTGAATGGCCGCGCCATTTACCGAGGGCACTTTATCCCCTGAGCCCAGGTAATAGCCGTCATCGTGCTTATTGATTTGTGCCGCCACTTTGGGTGTAAACCATCCACTCAGTCGCACTGTGGCCAAGTAGGATTTTCCGATGACCGTCAACTTGCTGGTCAGCGTATATTCTTGCCGGTCGGTTTTGCCGCTGAGAACAACCAGCGTTGGAACTCGCAGGCGTCCTGATGCTAACTGGGTGCGCTCGCCCAGTGCCGCCGCTTGTTGTAGCATGTCGCGGCGCGTTTTTGTATCCAGGACCATGGTTTCGTTGATTTTCGGCGTCGCGGTTTGCCGCGCTGAGCCGTAGGACGCTGGTGCTTCGCCCGTTGCGTCTACCTTGATATGGTGCTTGCCAATGTGAATGGAATCGCCATGGCGAAGTGTGGCGCGCTCCACGCGCATTTCGTTCACGAAAGTGCCATTCAAGCTTTTGAGATCTTCCACCACCATCTTGCCGGAGTCCAAGTACACACGCGCGTGATAATTGGAAACCGCCAGATTGTCGACGGTCAGGTCGTTGTCGGGCGACCGGCCGATTCCCACGGGCCACTCGCCAAGGGACACCTCTTTTACAGTCTTTTCCTCGAACATCAGGGTAAGCTTCGCCATTTCACATCCTCATGCTGAGCCGTTTTTGCCCGCATTTTTCTGCGCCCCGTGGCGCAACCACGACAAAAATCCGCCTTCTTTCGGCGCCATATGGACTACCGCTACCGTTATGTTGTCTGCGCCGCCATTTTCATTGGCCAGCGCCACTAGCTTTTCCGCCGCTCTAACGGGGTCGGATTCCGATTGCAGCGTGGCCGCAATTTTTTGTTCCGCCACCATGCGCGTCAACCCGTCGGAGCACAGCAGTAAAATATCGCCGGGGAAAAGCGTATGCTCCTCCGCGTCCACTTCTACTTCCGGCTGGGTTCCCAGAGCGCGTAGCAGCACGCTTTGCAACTCGCTGTGTTCCGCTTCCGCAGGGGTCAAAATTCCGCGCCGCACCTGTTCGGCCACCAGGGAATGATCGCTGGTGAGCTGCTGCAGTACTCCGCTGCGCAGCAGGTATACCCGGCTGTCGCCCACGTGCACGACGCTGAGTTTTTCTTCGTTGATCCATGCTGCCGTGAGCGTCGCGCCCATGCCTTCTTGTTGGGGATTCGCTTCCGCTGATTCATAAATCTTTTTGTTCGCCAGGTGCGCGGCAGCAAAAAGCCGTTTGGTTTGGTCGCTCCAACTTGGCGGCATCTTCGCAGAGGCTGCAACTGTTTCTGGCTCCTCACCCATACAAGCTTTGACCACTGTTTCCACCGCCATGGAGCTGGCGATTTCTCCGTGGGCTTCTCCACCCATGCCATCGGAAACTACGAACAGATTCAGTGGCTGCACAATGCGGAAACAATCTTCATTGTTGGCGCGTTGCTGCCCGACGTCGCTCTGTCCGCCGCTGACAATGCGCACAAATCCCCTTTTCCGGATGGTCGCGCCAACCCGTGGTAACGATATATACCCGGGGCATGCTGGGACCAATAACCCCAGTTCCCACGCTAACAGACACTTGTGGCGCGGGTAAGCCTTTGCACCGTACTGATTAGCAGTGGTTTAGCAACAAGTGAAGTTATTTGTCTGATGAAATTCGCGGGCGAGCGATTGATGCGCAATCCGCCGACCTTCTTCTTTCCCTGCCGGTAATCTACAATTGCAATATGTCCTCACGCCGCCGCGCTGTCATCTTGTCGGGACTTTGCGCAGTGGTGTTTGCTTGCGCCGCGCATTCCCAGCGGGCGCCTAATCCCAGTGGGGCTCGGATTCTGTTGTTGCCGCGCCGAATTGTTTCCGGGGAACGCGCGACATTGGCGGTGCTGGATGTGAACGGGCGACTTACCCCCGGCGTCACCGTGGCCTTCTCTAATGGAGACCGGCTGACGACCGATCAATCCGGACGGGCCTTGGTTGTCGCGCCGCTTAATCCGGGGGTGATTTATGCCGCGATTGAAGGGCGACGCGGCCGGGTGCCTACTACGATTGTTGCGCCTACGGAGACGGAACTCTCTCTGGTGGAGATAAATTCCGTGCCGCGCATCGCGTCGCTGAGCGATCGCTTCGATATTCTCGGTCACGGATTTTGCGGCGATGCCGATGCGAATAGCGTAACTATCGGTGGGCTGCGGGCGATTGTGCTGGCCTCGTCAGCAACGTCCCTCGTCGTTTTGCCCCCCGTCGATCTGGAACCGGGGCTTGTGCCGGTCAAAATCAGCTGCGGAAAAAACAGTTTTCCGGTTTTCAACATGACTTTTCTTCAGTTGGAGCTGCATGCCGATTCTTCCGCGCTCGCGCCTGGGGAACATCGCGGACTCACCGTCAGCGTGCGCGGCACGCAAGCTAAGATCGCGCTGGAGGCCAAGAACCTTGCGCCGGATATTGCCGAATTATCAGGGGGAGAGGCAGTTCGGCAATTGTCCTCGGGCGGCCCCGAGAATGCCGCGCACTTCGAGGTGGTAGGACGCAAACGGGGAAGTTTTCTTATTTCGATTCGCCTGCTTCCAGTGATCGCGCATCCCACGCCGAAGTCGTCACCATCACCACCGGCGCGTTAAGATATCCTTCCAAAAACCGACCAAGCTGGAAGAGCGGCTGAAAGGCGAGAGCTCGCGCTTCGAAACTACGCGCCTTTTTTCACCGTGACTGTGCTGGTGGAATCAACAGGTAGCGCCAGAGTGCCCTGTACTTCCAGCGCGGCTTGAGTAGAGCTGGTGCCCAGCAAGTTGTCCAGCGTGTTTTGCGTTTTCTCCAGACGCTTGTCGGCATCGTTGTAACACTGCTGGGAATTCTTAATGTGTGTGCCGAGCCTTTCAAAGACCTCCGTGAAGGTTTCCATTTGCTTGTGCATTCCGGAGAGGCTTGAAAAAATTCGCGTGGCATTTTCTTCGATCTGCATGCCACGCAGGCCCATGGCGATGACGCACAGGTGGGCGTAGAGCGTATTGGGCGAAACCGCGATCACTTTTTTGCTGCGGCAATAGCTGTCCAGTTGCTGGCCTTTGGTGTCGGCCAGCATCAGCAGTTCGTAATAAACGCTTTCCGACGGAACAAACATCAGCGCCATATCCAGCGTGCCTTCTCCAGGCACAATATATTTTCTGGCGATGGCATCCACGTGACCTTTTACCGCGGTCACAAATTGCTTTCTGGCATCGTCGCCATCCGTCGAGATACGGCGAAAAGCATCCAGGGGAAATTTGGAGTCGATGGACATCAGTTTGCTGTCGCGCAGGAAAATCACCGCGTCGGCGATCTCGCCCGATGAGAAGCGGTGTTGCGAAGAAAATTGTGAAGGCGGCAAGCAGTCTTCCAGTAGCCGTTCCAGCGTGACTTCGCCAAGCAGTCCGCGGCTTTTTACGCCGCCGAGAATATCTTCGAGCGATTTTGTGGCGGAGGAAACGTTACGGCTTAACTCGTGAAACTCGCCCAGTTGTTTCTGAATCTGACCCATCTGTTCGCGCGCGTTCTTTAACTCGGTGGCGATGGCCGTCTGGCCATGCGTGGCGATGGTAGCGGAATTCGCTACGCCATCTTGTAGCGCTTTCGTGACACTCTCGAGCCGCTGCGACACGGTTAGGCCGATGGCGGAGATTTGTCCGCTGCTCTGGGCTTGTGCCGTCGCCATGGTCTGCAATTCATGGCGCAATTCCGTCATTTGCGATTCTAGTACCTCGCTTTTGCGCTCGGCTTGCGTGCTGTGCAGCAGCAGCCACACCACCAAAGCGACGACCAGAATCCCCATCGTGATGGCCACTACCGTCATTCGTTCTCCTGTTATGTGCGGGTAACCTATGTACTTATCTTATAGCAATGACACGGAGAGAAAAACGGAAGGTGCAAGGACGTCAGCACGTAGCCAAATACGACAGCTTAAATTGCAAAATTTCAGCGGGGTTCAGTGGCTTGCACCACGGATGCTCTAATCTCGTCGCGTCTTGCAGTCCAGGCTTTCATTGCGGTGGCGAACGCAATCACGATGGCGGTGGCGAAGTTGGTGATGATCACGGCTTGCGCGTGCACCAAAACTCCATAGATGAACCACAGAACTGCTCCCATTAAATACAGCGCGAGCATTCCGTAGGATAAATCGCGCCCACCCTGTTTCCAGATTTTGATCACCTGTGGCGCGAAAGCGAAGGTGGTGCAAAGTCCCGCTACTGTTCCGACGACAATAATCCATGAATCGGTAGTCATGACAACCCCATTTGCTGGAATAGACTTCATCGTAACTTAGGCGGGCTTGCGAATCAGCAAATTGAAGGAGCAGTTATTCTAAGGCAATTGAATCCTCAATGGAATTAACGAAGAAAGGCGACTTAGAAAAGGTAAAGAAGAAGAAAACGAACGGCGATCAGCCCAGAGCCGTCGTTATCTTTGCTCGTGGACCAGACTCTTCTCGCCGCTTTCGTTGGTCAACGCCGCGACTTGTTGAATGGAAGCGGCATCAGGCACGGCATGAAAATCAGTATCAATCTCCCTGGTGCGCACCGAAATAGTTTTGAAGAAGAGCGCTCTGCCGTTCATTTGCACATCCATGCGGATCATTTCCCAACAGTCCGGCCCGACTTCTTGTTGTTTCACGTAAAAGGTGCCGCCTTTATCGAGGTGACCCAGCAGACCGCCTGCGAATTTGACGTCACTGTTTAAGCGGCCACTGATTTCCACCAGTCGCTTTTGTTTGACGTCCAGCGTCAAAGTTCCTTCCATGTGATGAAAAACCATTTCTGACGCGCCGGAAGCGCGGAACGTTGGGTTGGGAATGAAGTGCAGCGTAATACGATTCCCTTGGCTGCTTTCTTGCTGGAATAAAAACGCGTCAGGAACCATTCTAAGCATGCGCGTGGCTTGCTCACCGTCTTCGCGCTGCTGTTGTTTCTCTTTCTTTAATTGCGAGCGGTTATTCAATAGTCGTTCGATTCGCTGATTCTCCTGGTTCCATTGCTGTTCGGTCAGCGGCTTGCCATTGACGGCCATGAGCCGATCAATCTCCAGCGTTCTTGTCTGGCACGCGGCAAACAGTTGCTGCTTGCCATCTTTATCCGTGAGTTTGCGGTAGCACCACAAGGAATGATCTTCGGCCTGAGCGCGAAGCTCATTCTGAAGAATATCGCGAACCAGGGCGTTCAAATTACTTGCCGATTTGGATGTGGAAGTGGAAGGACCGCTAACGGAGCGCTTGGCTTGCGGCGTTGCGCTCACGGCGAACAGCCCAAGCATAAGCGCCAACAAAAACGGCAAAATTAAAACAAAGTTTCGGTTCCAACGTAATGGAGCGGGCGAATTGGCTATTTCAGCGCGCATGTTCTACCGCCCTGAGTGCCCTAGTTCGAGTGCGCACGGCGGGCCGAGGGCCTGCCTATTACCTGCCCATCGCTCAATATGGCATCTAACTGCTCTTTGCCGCATTCTCTAGCACAAAAGAAGGCAGCCAATCCCAGAAGCCCCAGGATAAGGAAAATTCCCGTTATTGCCAACAGCATGTGACACCTCGTATGAATGCACCCTGGACGGAAAGCGCACTAGCTGGGGACAAAACAAATTACGCTCCTTACCGATCAAACGTCGATAAGGTGAATGTGGCATCACCCTACCAAATATCCTGTAGGTTAGCGAGAACCATTTTTCAGGTTGAAGGCGGTGGAGGCTCGAGCCGTCAGTCTTGTAGTAGACCCCACGCCATGCGAGGCATGCCTTATACCTGCGCCGCCTTTATTTTGTGTGCTTTGGCGCTGGGCCAGGAGTACTCGCGCAGCCCTGCAGCAAGCGAAAGCTTCGAAATTGGCCGTCGGACATTTTTCGACTTTGGCCCGCCGTTTGATTATTACGAACTTTTTATTGTCAGCCCCTCGGTCAAGGGCAGCTTGGTGCAACGCATTACGCTTACACCCCCTAGCGACGAATGCTTCGGGCCTGCCAAACTGGAAGTTGCGTCTGCGGCGCTTGACGAATCTATTGAAAGATTGCTTGGCTCCGTCGATCCATGCTCCATCCCGGAAAAGGAACTTCGCCGCGAACTGAACCGATGCAAGAAGTGTCCGGTGTTTAGTGGCGCTGAAGTCCGGCTGCGTTTTCAGTGCGGCGCTCAAACTCGCGTCATCCGCTCTAACATCCTCGATCGCGACTGGTTTGATACTTCTGCAAAAACCCCTCAGCGGACGTTATGGACTGCGCATCTGCTGGGCCGCCTAGAGCAGGCCATTGGCCCCAGTGTGATGGACAAGCCGGTATTTCCTGTTTCAATAGATAAACTGAAATCTCCACCGGACTTGGTTTTGTCCAAGTCTGAGAGTCTGCTCGCAGGAAAATACGACGCCCTTTTTTCGGGCAAAGAAAAGCCATCAGACCTCTACCGCGCGGCCACCGCTACAGCTACAGATGACCTCTTACCGACCGTTACGCTAAGGAGCAGCGTCCCGTTTGAACCTATAGTTTTCGCGGCTCCTAAATATCCAACCCTAGCAAAGTTGGCCTGGGTTCAAGGAAACGTGGCCGTTCAAATAGAGCTGGATGATGAAGGTAATGCCATCAACTCGGTGATTATTGCGGGCCATCCACTGCTTACCTGCGCGGCGTTAGAGGCACTTAAGGGTTGG